>Ga0272440_1000396_pt1 | contig 37171 bp, 29 predicted proteins | sample SSMMMBAug17_FD_192440 | JGI IMG/M metagenome (GOLD analysis project Ga0272440, IMG submission 192440) | Marine sediment archaeal communities from Little Sippewissett salt marsh, Falmouth, MA, United States - SSM-MMB-Aug17 | ecosystem: Environmental > Aquatic > Marine > Wetlands > Sediment ...
TTCACTATAAATATTTAATTCAGCAGTTTCAAAACAATCCTGAAAATCAAACATTTCTTTAAGGATCACTTTATCCTCCTCGTTGAATTTTTTATCAGAATATAAACAGTCATGAAACCCCACATAACTGGAGAGTCATAAAGTTTTCCTTCTAATAAACAATAAAACATTGAAATCATGTGGGTTTCGAACTTTTGTTGTTATTTTCTTGCTTGTAATCTGCATTTGTAATTTTATTCTAGTATTACAATAGATTAGAAATTATAAGAAAGTAAACTTTTACGACTCTCCAGATAAACTATGAAAAAAAATAAAAACGATAAATGGAGGAAAGGGGACGTCTATGATTTTATGCTTTTCTTCAATCCATACATTGAAATTTACCTGCAAGAAATAAAAACTTTCAGAAAAAAGCATAAAATCATAGACGTCCCCTATTATGCCCCATATGTAAATTCTCGGCTATTGAAAAATACCAAAACTTATAGACCTATGCGTTTTTAAGTATTCCTAAGCGCTTTTTCGAAACCAATAGTCACATATCGTCTGAAATCCCAATTGATGATACATTTGAATGGCAGCAATATTATCCTGCGCCACATGCAATTGTGCGTACCTTGCGCCATAATGGGCTGCATGTTTACAAAGCGCCTGAACCAATATGCTTGCATATCCTTGTCTTTGAAATTCGGTTTTTGTACGAATATCAAATATGCCAAGATAGTTTCCCACTTGAATACCCAATCCACAGGAAACAGGGGACTGATCTATGGATAAAACCATTGGATAGTTTTTTACATCAATTGCCTGATAAAATGTCTGATAGACAAACGCTTCTTGTTGCGTATATCCACCAATTTCATTACGTTTTTTAGACCAATCATTGGATAACTGAATAACACATTGATGTCCAATTTTTTTATTTCTTGGGATTTTTCCCAAATTCATAGCCATCCATCGCGTATGATACTTTTTTTGATAACCTGATGTATTCAATAACATATCTAAATATCTATCATGGGGCATAATTTGAAAAAGGTATTTATAATCATTTTGTTGATAAATTGATGCACATATTTTCATTTTTACTGAAGTTTTCATCTTTCCAATTTTTAAAGGATATATGCAGTTACAACGATAGGTATATGGATTGAGAAACCTTAAAATCCATCCATCAATAATACAGTGTTTTTTTGCCGGCCACATATGGATGGCCGAGGTTCTCAGATTTACTGATGAGAATTTTATATCTCTTGGATTATGTTGGTTAAATCGGTGTATTTTTTGCATAAATTAATAGGTAACTTTTTTTATTTGTTTGATTGTAATATTTTTTATATAAATATACCTGTGTATCCAGATATAGACTTTAAGATAAAGATTTTGGCAAGGCGGCGCAAGGTGATAGTACTATAGTTCATCGACGAAGGGCCAACGCAGTCCAAAATCTTTATCTTAAAGTCTATAGGTTCAAGAAAAAAAATCTATCGCGTTTCATATCAAAAAGCAAGTAACGAATATTTTTGCGGTATATTCCGCTTATGAAAAAGAAAGGAGAATAACATGGCTGAGCTTGATGATCAAAAAGAACTCTCTTTGTACAAAGGTGATATTTTATTTTCTGAAAAAGATGAAACGAATTTTGCATACTTGATTAAGCGTGGCAAAATCAAATTATTTCGAATGATTGATGGGGCTGAAGTTATTGAGAAAACACTTCAATCCGGTGATTTATTGGGTGCAGTGGAGATTATTCAACAATGTCCCAGAGTGTTTTCGGCCAGGGCAGAGGAGTTTTCTGAACTGGTGAAAATAAACCCCAGTGTGCTAAAAGTGATTTATAAAGATAGTCTTCCCATTGTAAAAACAATGTTAACCCAGATGGCATCCCGAATACAGGAACTGGAGAAGAGCATCATTCCATTAAAACAAAAAGAAAAGCTGGCAGATCATTTTATATCAACTGATTCGGATTCAACAAATACAAATCAGAAATTTATGAATAAAGAATTTCGCAAAGGTGAATTCATATATCAGAATGGAGAGGACAGTAATTGCGCATATCGTATCAGAACTGGATTTATTGAAATCATTCGTAATGATGATTCTGATGGTCAGAAGGTGGAAACACTTAAAGCGGGTGATCTGTTTGGAGAACTCGGGGTTATTAGTGGCGCAGTTCGTGACCATACTGCAAAAGCAAGTGGTGATTTTTGTGAATTGGAACGAATAGACCGCATTACGCTCAATAACATGATCAGAGATACACATCCAATTATCAAAGGGGTGCTGGATAAAATTATTGATCGGTTTCAAGTTATTGAACAAAAAGTTTCTCAGTTTCGTATGTTTGACAATATCTTTTTGATTTTTACCACATTTTTGTTTCGACAAGCCACTGAAAATGACGAATCTCTTCAACAACCAGAACCAAAATATAATATCAAAGGCATGTCGTCACAACGTCGCAAAAGAATAGATAAAACAATTACACTGGGTGAAATTACAAAACGTGTCAAAGATATTTTGCTTCAACTGAGAGCCATGCATTTGATTGAGATAGATGAACCTGATGACCCAAAAAAGCGTAGTGCAACCAAAATTACTGTCAAAGATGTGCGGCTTTTCTTAAAAAAAGCGCAGCAAGCTTATGATAAATATTTAAAACAACAAAAGGAATAACCAGGAAATAAACAATTATGCAAATAACATGTGAGAAATGTCAGGGAAAATTTCGTATTGCCGACGAAAAAATTCCTGAGAATAAAGCGGTGAATCTAACCTGTCCGAAATGTAAGAAAAAAATACGTGTTCAAGGCAGGTTAACTGATAAAACAACTGAAACAAATGTTAAGCCAACAGGCGCATTACCCTTTGAGGTATTGGGTGATGAAAGAACTGCGCTGTTATGCTGTAATATAGAGCGTTCAGGCAAAACGATCCAGAAAAATCTGGAAGAAATGGGCTATAAAACAGTCTTTGCAACGCACAGCGAAGATGCAATCAAAATGATGCGTTTTCATCCTTTTGATATTGCAGTCATTGATGATGCTTTTGATTCAGATTCCAAGAATTCTGAACATATTTATAGTCATTTGAAAGCATTACCGATGAGTTCAAGACGTAATCTTTTTGTTGCTTATATTTCAGATAATTATCGAACAAATGATCACATGGGCGCTTATTGTCAAAGTGTAAATCTTCTGTTAAACAGAGAACAAATCTCAGGATTTAAAACTGTTATTGATCAGGCAATCAAAGAGCGTGATTCGTTTTATTCGGTGTATAGTGAAACAATCAGGAAATATGCTTAGGGAATTTCGAATTATAAGTTTCTAATCTACTTATGTGTCAGCCCGATGCCCACGCATTCGGATATATTGGGAATTGTTGCAGTGGGTAATGTGCTTTCAGGAATGTTTGATCATTCCAAAGACACAGAACGTCAATCCATTGATACCTTCATTCAGGTATTGGAGCGAATAGCATTATTTGAGCCGCAATATTTAAATAAAACAAAAAGGAGCTTGAATTATGGAAGTCAGCATATTTCATGCATTTCGTCAGGGGCCAATGATTGCAACCCTGGCGCGCGTGGCAAGCGCCTCAATAACACAACATCTATTTCAAACAAAAGGTTTTATACCTGACATTCCAGGTCCAGAATATTCTTCTGTTGCAGCACCGCGATCTCAAGCATTAATTCATGACTATATTGCTCATGTGGGTGGCGCACCTGACAATTATCTGGGCATATTACCGCCACATTTTTTCCCACAATGGGGGGTGCCACTTCTGGCACAAACCATTCATTCTCTTCCTTATGATGTAAGCAAGGTATTGAATGGCGGGGCAAAATTTCTTGTAAACAAACAGTTGCCTGCGACAGAACCTCTCAAGCTAAGAGCGCGTTTGATAGATTTGGACGATAATGGCCACCGGGTCATTTTTACCCAACAACTGATTACTGAAACCGATACCGCACCTGAAGCCCTGATTTCAGAAATCAAAGCAATTTTGCCTTTAAAAAGGGCAAAGCAGGTACAAGGGGTAAAAAAAGAAAAACCGCGAATTCATGAAGATGCTCAAGAAATTGGACAGTTTCGTTTAAGCGCAAATGATGGCCTTAATTTTGCCAAACTGACTGGCGATTTTAATCCAGTGCATTGGATTAAACTATATGCAAGATTGTCTGGCTTTTCTGGTACATTTCTGCATGGGTTTTCTTCGATGGCACGTGTTGCGGAAGTACTTATCAAGAATCGTTTGTCTGGAAGAGTTGGGTATCTTCAATCATTAGAGGTAAAATTTATCAGACCTTTATTTCTTCCTAATTCTGTCTCTGTGTTTATTCATCAGGATGAAATTTGGCTTGGACATGCTCCAGGTGGCGCTGCATATTTATCTGGGCGATTTAGCCTCGGGAATTTGGCGTGAACGATCCCCAATCATACAAAGGAGATTATCATGAATGATTACATGATCCAATTAACAAAAAATCCAATCATAACAAAACTGATCAAAAAAATAGGACTCCCCAACCCTCCAGTAGAATTACATCGGAACAACAATCCCTGGGAAGAAAGACCCTTTAATGATCAGCCGGTTGTTATTGGACAAATGAGTAAAACTGCCATTACAAAAACCCTGGCAGAAACAATTGCAAAGGGTGGCGGCAATCCTTTTATTGAAAACGATGATGACATACTCAACATATTCAGTGAGGTGGGACATGGGTATGGACGTTTGCCCCAGATGTTGGTACAAGGTGAACTTCCAGAAAAATTAACCCCCAAAATGCTGATATTTGATGCCTCAAACATACAAAAGCCTGAGGATTTAAATCAGGTGTATGCATTTTTTAAAAACCATTTACGTTCATTAGCTATCTGTGGACGTGTCGTCATCGTAAGTCGTCCGCCTGATACACAAAAAGATATTTCTACAGCAGCTGCTTCACGTGCTTTGGAAGGTTTCATTCGCGCAATGGCGCGAGAAATTGGATTTAAAGGTGCCACTGCCAATATTGTTTACGTGGCGCCTGATTCTGAAAATCGCCTGGAACCGGTAATAAGGTTTCTTTTATCAGAACGTTCCGCTTATATAACCGGGCAACCTATAAATGTAAATAATCAGGTAATATCCGATGAACCGATCCCCAAAATGCGGCCTCTTGATGGCAAAACAGCGTTAATAACAGGAGCGGCTCAAGGTATTGGCGCAGCTATAGCCAGGACAATGGCACGTGAAGGGGCACATGTTATTATTATGGATCGTCCTGGTGAAGATATTCCTGCGGGAAAACTGGCATCAGAAATTAATGGAAATTTGCTGTTTTGCGATATTACAGAACCTTCAGCAGGTAATAAAATTGTAGAGATGATCCAAAAAAACAATAATGGTCTGGATATTGTTGTACACAATGCCGGTATCACACGTGATAAACTTCTGATCAACATGAAACCTGATATTTGGGATCAGGTGCTTCATGTAAACTTTCGCGCAATTCTTAACGTAAATGAGAAATTGTTATCCATCATGCGAAGTAATGGCAGAATTGTTTGTTTATCGTCTGTTTCAGGAATTGCAGGAAATCGCGGACAAACCAATTATTCCACATCAAAGGCAGGTGTGATTGGTTTTATTTCAGCATTAGCCCCAAAGGTTTCAGAAAAAGGAATTGCAGTCAATGCAGTAGCGCCTGGATTTATAGAAACACAAATGACTGCACAAATTCCATTCGCCACGCAACTTGTGGCCAGACGTTTAAATAATTTAAACCAGGGTGGGACGCCTGATGATGTTGCTGAAACAATAACCTTTTTATGCAGCCCGGGTGCTTATGGAATAACAGGTCAGGTATTGAGAATATGTGGCGGGGCTTTAATCGGTGCGTAATTAATTAAGTTTTTATTTTAAATTTTACTGAAAGGAAAAACTTATGAATCATACAAACAAACGCCGCGCAGTAATTATTGGCGGTGTGCGTACACCCTTTTTAAGGGCCTTTGGCGATTTTACACCTTTAAGTACAATAGATTTAGGTGTTGCCGCAGTTAAAGGGCTGTTAACAAAATTTCCCATTGCCTGGAAAGAAATCGATAGTATGATTTGGAGCGGTGTCGTCCTTCCCAGCGCAACTGTTAATATCGGACGTGAAATTCTTTTTGATCTCGGACTCCCAATGGAAATAGAAGCCTATACCATCACACGTGTATGCACATCCAGTTTATGCGCAATTACCCTTGCAGCCGCTGCAATTGAGCGGGGAGAAGCAGATGTCATGATTGCGGGTGGTTCAGACTCCACGAGTAATGCAGAAGTTACAATGCCACAGTCTCTTGTACATAAGTTTGCTCCAGTTGTCCTCAGTCCAAAATCTACAGTAAAAGATTATTTCAAACTTCTTACAAAACTGAACCCAAAAAAAGACTTGATTCCACAACGTCCAGCAATAAGAGAACGTCTTACAGGAGAACTGATGGGCGAATCTGCGGAAAAAATGGCTGTACGAAATCAGATTCATCGGAAAGCGCAAGACATATATGCCATGCAATCTCATCAACGTGCAGCCAGGGCAATTGAAACCGGTCGTTTTGCATCAGAAATAACACCGGTAACACTTCCCAATGGAAAACAGGTTTTTGCAGACAATATCGTGCGCGGAAATACCAGTCTTGAAAAACTTGCGAAGCTTAAACCCGCATTTGCAAAAAATGGCACATTGACTGCTGGTAATTCCAGTACTCTTACTGATGGCGCTGGTGCAGTACTTTTGATGGAATTCGAAAAAGCAAAGTCTTTGGGGCTTTCACCTTTATCACAATTTCGAAGCTGGTCTTATGATGCTGTGGACCCGACTGATCAATTACTTATTGGTCCTGCAATCTCAATGCCGAAAGCAGTTCATAAGGCGGGGATGACACGAAAAGATATTGATTTAATTGATATTCATGAAGCTTTTGCCGCCCAGGTGTTGAGCGTTTTAAAAGTATTGGGGTCTGATCAATTTGCAAGGGATCGATTGGGATACAATAAGGCTTTTGATTCGATTGATCCCAAAGATATCAATATTCATGGCGGTTCGGTCGCATTAGGACATCCCTTTGCAGCGACTGGAGCGCGTATGGTGATTACGATGGCCAATGAACTCAAATTATCCGGTCAATCAACAGCGCTTCTTGGAATTTGCGGTGCAGGTGCTTTATCTGCTGCTGCGGTTTTGGAAGCGGTCTAGCAAAGAAGGAAGGTATTATGTCAAACAACTATTTTATTAAGCCTATGAGTATGGCTTTAGAGATGTTGGGTCGCATTTCCAGCTCTGAACATGTGAACCGCTGGAAACTACGTGAACCTGCACTTAAGTTGGTCTATCAAGGAATGCGGCAGAGTGTAAGAGTTGGTAAATTTGTACAATCGCGCTATGTTGCTCCCAAATCTTTAAAACATGATGAAACCCTGAAAAAAAACATTCTGCCCAAAAAAGACCGCTTTGATTTAACCCTGACTCGTGAACAACAGATGGTCAGGGATGAACTCCTCAAATTTTCCAAACAGGTCATACGTCCTATATCCAGGGATGTTGATAGTGGTGAGGTTTCTTCTGATTTTTTCAGTCAGGTGAACGAACTGGGACTTGCGTTAAGTGGGGTTCCAGAAGCAATAAAAGGGGCAGGAACAATCAGGTCACCCATTTCGAATGTACTGATGGCTGAAGATTTAAGCTATGGAGACATGTCGTTAGCAATTGCTGCGCTTGCACCATTGGCCTTTGTGAACACAATGACTGAATTTGGCTCACGAGATCAACAAGCCCGATATCTTCCCCCATTTACAGATGAAAATTTCTTTCCAGCAAGTATTGCCCTGATGGAGCCCGAAGCACGATTTAATGCCAATAAACTTAAAACAGTGGCTGTACCAACCAATGCGGGTTTTCGCTTAAATGGAATTAAATGTATGGTTCCTTTGGGTATGCAGTCTGAACTGATGATTGTTTTTGCAGACCTTTTGGATCATGGGCCGCGTGGATTTATTTTAGAGAAGCATTATCCAGGAATTCACATTGAAAAAGAAAAAAACATGGGGCTTTCCGCTTCCGGCATGAGTCGTATTGTTCTCACAGATGTTGAATTTCCAGTTGCAGCATTGCTGGGAGAACAGGAAGTGCATTACTCTCATCAGCGTATGATTGACCTGGCAAGAATTGGTATCTGCGGATGCGCTTTAGGCACCTGCCAGGCAGTGCTTGATTTTGTTATCAAGTATGCCAATGAGCGGATCGCCTTTGGCGAGCCGATAAGTAATCGACAGGCAATCGCTTTCATGATTGCTGATATGGCCATTGAATTGGAAAGTATGCGCATGCTTACCTATCGTGCTGCCAGCAGGGCGGAACAAGGACTTCCATTTCATCGTGAAACATATCTGGCACAATTAATGTGCGCGCAACGTGCAATGCAAATTGGTACAGATGGTGTTCAAATTTTAGGCGGTCATGGTTTTGTTTGTGAGTATCCAGTAGAGCTATGGTATCGACAGCTTCGCGCTGTGGGAATCCTGGAAGGTACTTTCGTCGTTTAAAAATCAATTTTTACTTAGGAGGACAATAATGATTCATCTAGAAATTCCCAAAAAATTGCGTCAGGTGGGAGATATGGCGCATGCAGTGGCTGAAGGCATGTTTCGACCCATTTCACGAAAATATGACCGATTTGAACATGCGTACCCTGAAGAACTGGATATGCTTCGATCCATTTTACAAGGCATGGCTGATGGTGGAAGCGGCATGGGGGCTGATGGGCTTTCTCAAAAGAAAAAAGGCAAAACCAAAGAAATAAAAAATGGCAACAATATGGCGGTTGTCTTAAATATGATGGAAATCTGCTGGGGAGACTCAGGGCTGGCACTCACAATACCCGGTCAAGGATTAGGAAATGCTGCAATCGCTGCTGTGGCAACATCAGAACAGAAAAAGCGTTTTGATGGCAAATGGGCCGCAATGGCAATCACTGAACCCGATGCGGGTTCAGATTCAGCAGCAATCAAAACCACTGCTTTTCTTGATGGTGACAAATGGGTGTTAAATGGCGAAAAAATATTTGTTACCTGTGGTGAACGCGCAGATTTAGTTGTTATCTGGGCCACTCTTGATGAAAGTTTGGGGCGTGCTGCCATCAAATCTTTTGTCGTGGAAAAAGGAACACCCGGCATGAAAGTAACCCATTTAGAAAAAAAATTAGGAATTCGAGCCTCTGACACAGCCACAATTATTTTAGACAATTGTCGTATTCCGCGTGACAATATTTTGGGATCTGAATCCATTGATACCAAAAAGAGTTTTGCTGGGGTCATGCAAACATTCGATAATACCAGACCTGTTGTTGCAGCCATGAGTGTTGGCGTGGCAAAAGCCGCTCTGGATTTAACCTGTGAATTACTTAACCGAGAGGGCTTGTCTTTTAAGTACGAGGGCCATCGCTTTGAAATTCCTGCCATTGAGGCAGAAATCTATAAAATGGAAGCTGATCTGGAGGCTGCACGATTACTGATGTTCAAAGCCGCCTGGATGGCTGATAATGGAAAACCCAATTCAAAAGAAGCCTCAATGGCCAAGGCAAAAGCAGGTCGTGTGGGAAATGAAATTACCTTGCGATGTGTGGAGCTTTGCAACAGCCTGGGATATAGTGAAAATCATTTGTTGGAAAAATGGGCCAGGGATTCGAAAATTTTTGATATTTTTGAAGGAACCCAACAAATTCAACAACTTGTGGTCGCTCGTCGGGTCTTGAAAAAGCGTTCAAAAGATTTGAAATGACCTGCAAAATTGCCGGTAATATTTTTTATGACGATTACTGGAATCAAGTTCGTAGAGACAAGGTACGCCTTGTCTCTACAAGACAATTAGCGAAAATCAAGCATGGTTGATAATATATTACCAACTATTGTCTTTCCAAAAGTTGTGTCTGAAAAAACAACAGTTGAAGGTAATATATTCAGTCGTTAATTATTTCCCTTTATTTCGTTGATGGCGGGTGCGGGCCAATAATTTTCGATGTTTGTGTTTGCGCATTTTTTTTCTGCGTTTTTTGATCACTGAACCCATTAATTTATCACCTCCTAATCTACAATTGTAATCGCTACATAAGCGTAACAGGCTGCTCTTGTCAGGAATATTTTTAATCTTATGAAAAAGTGAGCTTGCCAGAATAACTTGAACATCAAGTTAAACAATAGACTATATCACTAAATCAAAAAATTGCAACTGTTTTTCCTTAAAATAATAAGCACCGATTAATTTTCCAAAATAATTTTATTAAAATATTTAAATTCAAATGTTTTTTTGATATAAAAAAAAAGCTTAAAAAAAACTGAAAACAAAGGATTAAAATTCATGAAAATAGCAACGATAATTCCGGCAAGATACCAATCCAGCCGGTTTGAAGGTAAACCACTGGCTCAAATTAATGGAAAACCGATGATTCAACATGTCTATGAACGTTCTGCACGTTCCAGGACAACTGATATGACTGTTGTTGCAACAGATGATCAACGTATCCAGGAGGCTGTTGAATCCTTTGGTGGAACAGTGATAATGACAAACACTGTTCATCATTCTGGTACTGATCGGCTGGCAGAAGCTGCCGCATTATTGAAATTGGAGATGGACGATATTGTTATTAATGTTCAAGGGGACCAGCCATTAATTGATCCAAGAAGCCTGGATCAGGTTATATCACCCTTTGAAAAAGATAATGACTTGGAAATGACAACGCTGGCTTTCCGAATTGTTGATCCCCGCGAAAAAATAAATCCAAAAGATGTGAAAGTTGTCTTTGATCAAAATGGCAATGCCTTATATTTTTCACGCGCCCCGATTCCATTTGGTCGGGATAAACCCGCCGAAGATATGTATAAGCATCTTGGCGTGTATGCCTATCGTCGGCGGTTTTTGGATACATTCAGTCAATTTCAACAGGGAAAGCTGGAAAATATCGAAAAACTGGAACAATTGCGGGTATTGGAAAATGGCATTTCACTTCGGGTTGTTGTAACACCCTATGATTCTCCTGAGGTCGATATTCCTGATGATATTCAACGCATTGAAGCGATCATTCATCAATAGTCCAATATTATTTCTTTAACGCCATCGGATACAGTATAATTTGCTGGAACAAAACTGATAGCGCCTTTTGTTCGATTTACATAGTCAACACATTGATCACAACTACCATACATAATTGGCATCATACCTGTTCCAGTAAATACTTTTTTTCGCCAATAGTTTCGATACTGATATAAGGTTTTTCGGATATAATGCTTGATGAATGTTCTATACGTCTGTTCTTCAGTGAGCAAAACAAATCGAATGCGGCTATTGTTGGTCCACTGGGTTTTTTTTCCTAAAAAAATATTCCGAATATCATTGACAGATATAATATCCTGAACATCTGAATGTACAATGATCTTAATATCCTTTGCCAGTACACAGGTGGAGGAGACGATTTGAAATAAAACGTTTAGTATCATTGAGATTAAGTAAAGACGAAATAGACTCTTAATCATGAAATCAATCCTCCTGTTTGCTAAAAGCTCCAGGCCAGTTTTAGCAAGAACAGTGCGGTTCTTCGCTCAACGCCTTCTGGATTATCTTGAGGCATCATCAAGGCCCCGCCTTCAATTAAATGCGCTTCTGTTTTGAACGTTAAATACTCGGTAATATCAAATCGAAGACAAATGGCAGTTTCCTGGTGCCATGCCAAATAATTTTGCAAAAATGTTTTCCCATTCTTATCTGATGAATCTGGCCAGAAAACAGCATAATACCCTCCCATTTCAAAAAAATCTGTCAGGCGATATGTCATGCTCATATAAAACGCATCTGTCTTAATCGGAATATTGAAAACAATGGGTTGAATTTCCGGTGCCAGCGTTTTAATGATAAGATCACCCCGAAAAGTCATGTATTCAGCCGCAAGTATGATTTCTTGGAATGTATATTCAATATATTTAACCATTACCTGAAATTTATCCAACTTATATTGTAAGTCAGGCCCGGCGATATGATATGGCATTGGCAATGGAAACATGTTTATTTCAGCATCAGCGTTAATATCAAAAAAAATGCCTGTAACCCCCAGTCGTAACCCCTCAATATTTGGATACCAGGTCAGCTTGCCACATCCAGTATAGCCAGTATCAAAGTCTATAATATCCATACCGCGACGTTCCATGTACCTGCTCCAACCACTTTCGGTTTCAATACGTTTTGCACCATTAAGTATTTGATATTCAAAACCGCCAATGTTTTCAACTTGATAATTGCCATAAATATCAATGCCATTCATGGCATTAATGGTGCTTCGTGAAATATCATAATATACTGGCGGCAGAAAAATAAATGTTCGAAGCATATCAATATCGCGCGTTTCATTGTATAATCCATGCGGTATTTTAATTTTTCCCAATCTAAATCCAATAGAATCTGTCAATCGATAGTCTGCAAAAGCCCAATCAATTTCAATTTTATTGTTTCCGACATTGCCAATATCCCGAGAATAAAGCTGACACCCAATATGAAAATTAGGATAAAATTGCTTTGAAAAATTGATTGCAGCATCATTAAATTCAAAGGTTCCTTTGTGCGTATTTGCCAGGTAATTGTTTCGATCCGAGACCATATATCCCTGAGAAATAAATCCATGCATGTGGATGTCTTTATACGTAAAAGCATATACATTTGATATAATGAAAAATATTGTAATCAACAGATAATATCGCAATACCAGGAGCCTGCTCATATTTTCTCCTTTGATGACGTTTCATATGCTTGAACCAATACGTGCAATTCTGTTGCCAATCTGTCCAATTCATTGGTTGACGTATTGACACGTTGAATTTCCTGATTACTGTCAGCCGCTGCTTCACTGACAAGATGATTATTTTCGCTGACATTTTTTGCACCTCTGGCAATTTCCGCAATATGAACAGAAACATTGTTTGCAGCCTGCGCCAGCTCAATCATAGCATCAGAAATGGCTTTAGATCGTGAATCAGCCTCATTTGCATTATGGGAAAGATTATCTGCCGCACGCGCTTGTTCCTCTACAGCCGATAAGATGGTTTCTGCTGCATTATTCATATTGTCGATAATTTTAGAGATATCCAGAATCACCCGGATGGCATCCTCTGTATTGGTCTGAACGCCTAAAATCCGCATGGCAATATCTTCAGCAGCCTGATTACTCTGGATTGCAAAATTTTGTATGGCATCAGCCACAACAGCAAATTCCCGACCAGAATCACCTGCCGCAGCCGCTTCAATAGAGGCATTTAAGGCCAAAAGATTTGTTTTGTAAGCGAGTCGTTTGATAACATCAGTTACCCCACCAATTTCATCAGCAGAGCTTTTTAGCAGATTCATGGCATTTTCAGCTGTATTGGCTTTGAGGAGCGCTTCAGCCGCAATACTGGAGCCAAGCCGCGCATTTTCCTCAATATTAGACATGGATTTGGACATATTATCCACTGAAAGGGCAATTGAATTTACATTGTTTGAAACCTGTTCGGTGGTATTACTGACATTGTTTATGCGATAGCTGATATCTTCCATACTTGATGCAATGGAATCAATACTATTTGACATTTGTCTTGATGTTCCAGCGACTGAATCCGCCTGTTGACTCATTTTTTCGGAATTGCCTGACAGTTGACCGGCAATGCGTACCATATCCTCAGATGACTGTGCCAGGCGAAAGCCTTTGTTTTTAACATCAGAAACAATCTTTCGAAATGATACAACCATTGCATTAATTGAGGACAGTAATTTGCCAATTTCATCGCTGGATTCCTGTTTCAGTGTTTTTGACAAATCACCATGAGATACCTGCTGTGCAAATGCAACAACCTGATCTATTGGACGCGTAAACCATCGGCTTAAAAAAATACCAAATCCAGCAGCAGAAATCACACAAAACAGAATAAAAAATATGATAATTCGCAAAATTAATCCAAATGCATTTTCAGCATTTTTGCGTATTCTATTGGCCACAAATAAAAATTCATCAACCGGTACAGTTGCTGAAATGGTGTAATTTCGATCTGCAATTTGGAAGGGTAAATAATTAATGAGATGATCCTTGTTTTTGAATGAATAGCGGTCCTGGCCACTTTCTCCTTTCAACATGTGATTTTTTACAATGGAAGATAACTTACCATATTTAACATCACTAAAATCCACAGGATCCAAAATTGAATACTTGGGATGACTGACCACAATGCCCTGATCATTTAGCAAGAACGAAAATCCTGTCTGACCATATTTGTAATTGGAAATCACTTTGCCAATAACTTCCCAATCTAAATGAAGGGTTATTAATCCATGACATTTATTATTAATATAGATGGGTGAGTATAGTATCATTTCAATGACCGATTGATCATCAGATTCAAATATTCCCGGATGAATGACTTTACCTTTTATCGTGTTCAAGCCTTCTTTAAACCAGGCTGTTTTGTTCTGCCCTGATGATTTTTCAAAGGTGCCATTTCGAAGGGATAAAAGTTTTTGTCCTTGCGTATCAATAAAGCAAATCTGATTAATGGTGTAATATGTTTTCTGATCCAGTTGTACTTTTGATGAAATATATGCATTGTAAATTTCTTTTTGTAATAATTCAGTTGAACGATCAATTTCTTCCTGAACGATTTCATCAAGAAACCCATTTAGACAAATAATCCAGTCCCGATGCGGATAATAAGCATAGGCTGTATACATGCGATGGCCATCCATTTCATAAAAAAAGGTCTTGACCCCCTTGGAATAGGGACTGTCCAATACTTGTTGAAAAGGCTTCAGGTGTAAATCATGGATAATATTCTTGCGAACTTGATCTGAATCCGGATGAACCAGAATATCGCCTTTAAAATTCATGACAAAGGCATATCCATTTTTTCCAATTGTGGTTTTTTCTATGGATGAATAAAGGGTGTCATTTTTTTCTGGAACGCCCACAAAAAAAGCACCGAGCAACGCGCCTGAATCATTGAAAATAGGCTGATAGATTGAAACGTATCTGCGATGATACTCATTTGTAATGCCGCGGTATGAAATCCCATTTCTAATGCTTTGCACAACCGCATTGGGTTGACCATCAGGGTTGACAGATGGAATATAAGTTTCAATGGCTCTTTTGGATTTATCATTTTGAACATTTGTTGCAATGCGTAACAAATCATAATCATTATTCATAACTTGAAATATAGAGCAATGAACACCTGTCATTTCCTGAACATCATCAACAATAGGTACAAACCGGTCAGAATTGGAATAAACTTTCTCTATTTTCTCAATGCCAATATGAACAAGTGGCAATTTTACAGTCTTGATTTCACCTGTGAGCTGGTTTTCAGCATTCCAGGTAGTGACTTCACTGGGGGACATGTAAAATTTGCCAATATTCTGGAAAATGTACTCGGCACTGTACAGGCCAAGTGTCAGCTTTTCTTTCAACATTTGATATTGAATATGGCAATTTTCCAACAAGCCCTGAGTAACCTGACGTGCTTCCCTTGTAGCCCTTTCAATGGCCCTGGGCTGGGATTTAAGATACAAAGGCAAATTTGTAGAATTCGCCAGGCGACGTGTTAATGTAATTGAAGCAGATATCAAGGGGGCGACACGTTGACGTTCCGCTTCCAGGCCGATTTGAATATTTGCATAGGCCTGTGCTTCAAGCCCCTGATAGCTTTTAAGAATGGTTTGTTTGGCAAAAGAATCAAACTTGAAAATGCTGAAACTGCCGATAAACAAAACCGGTAGTACCCCAATGAGAATGCTGACAATAATTAACTTTAAACGAAGAGAACGTTTTAACATGAGTAATCTCCTTTCATATAACAATTCAGTTATTGATTGAAATGAAATGAAACTGTGTTATCAATGAACAATATTGGCATGGTACTATAAAAATAAAAAAAAACAAGAAAAAATTATGTTCTCTTTGAGGTCTTGTAAGGAGCTATAAGAGAAATCAATATCATAGGAATTCTCGAAAAATAAGTTCCTCATTTTCTTATTTGCCAGCCCGATGTAGGGGCGAACCTTGTGTTCGCCCTCGAACGAATAACGCATTCGTTCCTATGTACGATGGGCGAACACAAGGTTCGCCCCTACATTGGACTTGTAAATAAGAAAATGAGGAACTTATTATTCAAGCATTCCATATCATGTCTTTCGGAACAAATAATTCCTATTTTATCAATTATCGGAATCCATAGTTCCGATTCTCTAACCCATTATTAAATCAACTCATCCCGGATTATTTCTTTATTCAGTTCAAAATTTCGGAACTAATAGTTCCGATTTCAAAACACACATAATATGAAATCCTCATATTTTTAAATAGTTATACATTGGCACCGCCATTGCAATACCGACATCAGTTTTTTACTTCATTAAAAGGTTTTTGTTATGAAAAACATGTTCAACAAACAAACATTCAAAGGAATCATCACACCAGCCAAATGGAAAGATGGCAATGTAACAGAAATTTCAATCCAGACCATTGATGAAAAAGAATATATTGTTGAACAAAATGAGATTGGCAAAGAAATGTTTCCATTTATCAATTATCCTGTTGAAATATCCGGGTTTTTAAAAACGCGATGCTCTGATGGAAGGGAAATGATTTCTGCGGAAAAATGTGTGACAGTCATCGCATCAAGTTCTGATGTGTATGATTCTTTATAATAATATTTTCAATCAAAGGAGAAAATGATGAATAAAAAAAGTTTATTAAATGTTTTTATGGTGATGACAATTGTGTTTTTTTTGATTTCAGTGTCATTGGTCAATGCAAACGATGACATAGAAACTGAGCAAGATCAGAGTTATATGGCAGGTAATGAAGAAGAAAACAAAAGTCTTGAAGAATTTGAAGAACCTCAGGAGCCCAGTTGGGATTATGAAGCTGAAAACGAGAATAAAGATTCTGATAATAAAGACGTAAATAACCAGGAAGTATATGAAGAATACCAACCTGATGAATACGTTGATGAATCTTATAAACAAGAGGAAGGACTGGAAGAGGTTTATGAAGAAGTCAAGGCAGATGGTTCAGACAAAGATCCTAATGATGTTGATCCTAAATTAAAACCAGAAGATTCTGGTGAACCAGAATCCTGGGAAAACGAATCAAATGAAAAGGAATATTAAAAAAATTTGAATCCGGCTATGGCTAAGCTGGCTTACTCTGAGCTGCGATAGCCGGATTTAATCGTTGTTTTCCGACATTTTTGGGATGCGCACAATCATGTTCACATTCCGTGTCATAATTGAAAAAAACAGGATAAAAAAATGAAAATCGCTGTCATATATAATCATATAGAAATACAAGATTCTGATGTCATCAATATTTTTGGGGCTCAGAACAAAGAACGATATAATCCAAAAACTGTGGAAAAAGTTGCAACAGCACTTGAAAAAGGGGGACATAATGTTCGTGTGCTTAAAGGCAATATGCATATTATTGATTCACTTCAACAATTTATGCCCAAAGTCATGAGCGGTGAACTTCCAGGCATGGTATTCAATATGGCATATGGCATACAGGGACAAAGTCGGTATACCCATATTCCTGCAATGCTCGAAATGGTTGGTATTCCTTATGTGGGCTCTGGTCCTGATGGTCACACCATTGCGCTTGATAAAGTGCTTTCCAAAATGCTTTTTCAAAGAAATGATTTGCCGACACCCTCTTTCTGGATTTTTTCTAAACCAGATGAGGATTGCAGCAGCGTTACCTATCCAGTCATTGTTAAACCGAAAATGGAAGCGGTTTCGTTTGGATTACGTGTTGTAGACAATGAAGATGATTTAAAGGCAGCCATTGATTTTATTATCAAAGAATACAATCAACAGGCTCTGGTTGAGTCATTTATCCCGGGGAGAGAATTTGCAGTGGGGCTGATTGGCAATGGGCCGAATCTGGAAGTACTTCCTATTGTAGAAATTGATCTACGCGGGGATCCCAATGCCATTCAAACAATTGATGATAAAATGAAACAACCCCGCGAAAAAATATGTCCGCCAGATTTATCTGATGACGTTGCTGACGCGATGAACCAACTCGCCATTCGTGCATTTAATGCCCTTGGTTTGCATGATTTTGCGCGTGTGGATATTCGTATGAATGCGCAGAATGAACTGTATCTTTTAGAAATCAATTCTATGGCCAGCTTAGGTATGACAGGAACTTATGTTCATTCTTCAAAAGTAAAAGGCTATACCTATACTTCACTGGTGAATCGAATGGTTGATGTTGCTGCAATTCGATATTTTGGTGATACATTTGTACAAAAAGACCTTGATGAAAAAATTTCCAAAAAAAAATCTCAACCCCTTCATTTTAGACTCAGAAGTTATATTCGAAGTCAATTGTCAACGATTCAAGATTACCTTGAACAAATGGTTGCAATTAATACGAATATCAATAATGTCGAGGGTTTGAATACTTTAGGAAACTGGATCTCTACACGTTTCAATCATTTGGGGTTTCATCGACAGGCACACCCGCAATCGGAGGTAGGCAATGCATTGTATTTTAGCAATCATCTTAAAGACAGTAATGATATTTTAATTCTGGGGCATATTGATACATCATACGATTTTGAAACCTACGTTCCTTTTCATGAAGAAAGGGGGCGGATTATTGGATCTGGTGTTGCTGAAAGCAAAGGGGGCATTGCAATCATTTTAGGTGCAATCCAGGCGTTACGATTTACCAGAAGTATCAAAAATATTCGATGTGGTATTTTGTTGACTTCTGATGACAGCATTGGTGGACGTTTTAGTAAAAAGCTCATTGCTGAATATGCGCAGACATCAAAATGTGTTATCAGTACCAAATATGGGGATATTAAAGGCGGAATTGTTACCAGTTGTGCAGGAACACGAGAATATCAAATTCTTTTATCAAACATTAAGAGCAAAAAGAAAAATCAAGAACCCAAGGATATTATCGCTTTTGTAACCAAAAAAGTGACTGCCTGGCAAAAAATGTCATCAGTAGAAAAAGGGCTTTTTGTAAAAGTAAAACGATTAAATGCCTGGGCCACTGAAGGTATTAGTTCTGATCATGCATCAGTCACTATTTTTGTTCGGTTTAATGATAAAAATAAATCAAAAGACATTGATCGTCAAATTATCAACATTGCAGAAAAAAACTCAGGAAATGAATTTCACGTACAAATTAAAAGAAGCTTTCGAAGGCTACCTGTTCATGAGTCGTCAATGAATCTTCAATTTTATGAACATATCAAAAAAATTGCGGACCAGTTAGAGGTCAGAGTTTCTGCAACGCATCGCAATTCATCTTCAGATATATGTCATGTTCCAGAACAAATTCCTATTCTGGATGGTTTTGGGCCTGTTGGCGGTGATTGTAATTCTCCAAATGAGTATATTATTAGAGACAGCCTGATTGACAGATCCGCTTTACTGGCAATGATTATCTATAAAAGTGCAACATTTACATTTGAGGAAAAACAATCGTGAAAGCAACAATCATTGAAGATAAGTTTTTGGAAACATCTGATGGGAAATGCAGTAGAAGTCAACAAGGGATGGTTTCAACTGCATTTCCTGAAGCCACTCAGGCCGGTGTGGAAATTCTTTCAAAGGGCGGAAATGCCATTGATGCTGCCTGTGCAGCAGCATTTGCCCTGGGCGTTTGCGAACCCCAATCCAGTGGCATTGGCGGACAAAGCATGGCAATCATGCATCATCAAAACAAAACCATTGCCATTGATGGATCCTCAGTTGTTCCATCACTGGCGCATTTAAGTAAATTGGAAAAGGGGCATCAGCGATCCTTTGGTTATAAAGCGACAACAGTTCCCAGTACAGTCGCTGTGTTGGGTTACCTCCATTTTAGATATGGAAAAATAAAATGGCGGGAGATTCTACAACCTGCCATCCGCATTGCCCAGGAGGGATATCGGATCACACAACTTCAACATGATCTTCAAAAAAGGGAGTTGGAAAAATTTCTCAAGGTAAAACCAAAATCTGGAGCGAAATATTTTCTCAAAGATAACGAACCTTATGATGTGGGCGATTTATTTATTCAAAATGATCTGGCAAATGTCCTTTCAGAAATTGCTGAAAATGGACCGCGTGCTTTTTATCAAGGTTTAATTTCCCAGCGCATTCATGATGATATGGAAAAAAATGATGGCTATATTCGAAAGGATGATTTAGCACGTATTCCCTGGCCAATTGAACGAAAACCCATCTCTCGAAAATACAGAAATTTAAGAATCTTTTCTATGCCGCCGCCAGCAGCAGGCAATACGCTTCTTTTGGTCCTGATGATGTTGAACTATATTCCACCCAAATTTATTCGAAATAATTCACCGGAATCATTCCACTTTATTGCTGAAACCTTTCGAAAATCATTTATGTATCGAAAACAAAGGAGTTATGAGCCCAATATCTATTTCCAGATTCCAGATAAGAAAATGATCAGCTATGATTTTGCAAAGGAGCAAGCCTGGTCTATTCGCGATCGAATTGATCCTGATCTTCCAATTTTAGATCCAATTCAGGAAAGTACTGACACCACGCATCTGTCGGTAATGGATGATCAGGGGAATGCCATTGGAATTACGCAATCCATTGAACTGGCCTATGGATCAAAAGCAGCATCAGATGGACTGGGTTTTTTATACAATAACTACATGAGAGAATTTGAAATCAAAGATGCCAGTCATCCGCATTATTTAAGACCCGGTGCGACACCCTGGACATCTGTTGCTCCTGCCATTGTCTTTAATAAAAATCATCTTTGGATGGTTACTGGAAGTCCCGGCGGAGAACGAATTTATTCAACAGTTGCTCAATTTTTAATTCAAATGTTTGACAAAAAAATGTCTATGGCTGATGCCATCAAATCCCAACGAATGCATTGTTCAGTAGGGGGTACAATATATGTTGAAGAAAGTCGGTTTGATGACAATATCACCGGTTATTTAAAAGATATGGGATATAAAATTATTGAAAAGCCGCCATTCTTTTATGGCGCAATACATGCTGCCATGAAATGTATTTCTAAAAACGAATTTCATGGCGTTGCAGAAGTCCGACGTGATGGTACTGCTGGTGGAATATAATCATACAAAAGAAATGTAAATGAATAAATTACCCGTACTGATATCCATTCCACATGGCGGCCATGTGATCCCTGAAAGCATAAAAGATAATGTGATGCTTTCATCATTGGAGTTGCTGGATGACAGTGATGCCTTTACAAAAAATATTTATGATATTGGAAACCATGCGGAATATGTGATTAAAACTGATATTGCGCGTGCAATCATTGATTTAAATCGTTCCCAGGATCAGTATCCACCTGAATATCCCGATGGTGTGATTAAATCTCATACATGTTATGACAAACAGATTTACAAAAAAGGAATGGAACCAGATATTAAAAAGAAAAAACAGATGATTCAATCGTATTACCTTCCTTATCATAATAATATCAAACGTGCATTGGCAGAAAAGAAAGCTGCCCTGGCATTGGATTGTCACTCAATGGCTGCAATCGGCCCATCAAGTTCAAAAGACAAAGGCAAAAAACGCCCCCTCATGTGTTTGGGCAATGTATGGGGGCAAACATGTACTGAATTGTTAATGAATCGAATTTCTGATTGTTTTTGCTGTTCATTTGGATTTAAAGCAAGTGATATACAGATGAATCAACCATTTGCTGGCGGATATATTACTCAAACGTATGGAAAAAGCAGCATTATTCCCTGGATTCAAGTAGAAATTTCCAGAGCACTATATCTTGATCCACAATACTTTGATCGCCAAGCATTGCAAATGAAAGATAAGATGCGACTAAATGAGATCAATCAGATGTTTCAAACAGGGCTTTATTTATTTTTTAATAATTTTTATAAGGCCGCTTAATCGTGTATCCATTCTTATCATTTTTTAATCCATACTGAAAGCCAGGAATTTTTTCAAGCCTATTGTTACCTGAAACAGGTGTCAGGCATAAACCGGACATGATCGCATTGCCAGGAACCTGATCTTTTAGCAATAATCATTGAGAAATGAATGAATATTGCAATCCTAAGAACAACGAAGGGCAAAAGCCATAATCAGTATTTATGTAGTGCGGACACTAGAAAAAAAGTTGACAATCTTCGAAATGCAAATTAATTCTATTTTTTTTGAACAAGAAAAAATGCAACTTTTTTGTGTTGCACCCAACCAGGAGTATCATATGAAAAACAATAAAATAGTACTCAAAACAATTCTGTTGTGTTTATTATGTGCATATTCAGGATATGCCAGTTCAGTCAAAACCCTTACAGTGGAAAAAGGCGCAAATCTCATTTTACCGGTATATCTTGATGATAGTAACATTTCTGAAGAAATTAAATCTCTGCACATTACCATTAAATATAATTCAGATTTATTTGAACCCATTGGCTTTCGGGTGGATAATGGGATCCTCTCTGATTACAATCTATCTGAAACGCTTGCAATTGAAGGCATCGCAATTGCGAACATCAGAGGTACTGGCGTTTATACACAATTTGGTTCAGTCGTCGAATTTGTTTTAACTGCTAATGATGTTGGGACTGCAACAGTTGATTTGGAAAGTATATATGGCATTAGTAGTTTATCAGGTGGTTTTTGGGTGGATGATTCTTTTTATCGAAAAATTTATGTAGAAACGAGTGCATTCTATATATCAGACATTGAAAATTATTCTATTAATGAGGATTTTCCAGTACTTCCAATTCCTTTCACTGTGAATTTACCAAATGATGATATTACAGGATTTCTTCACATAACACCCCAGTCATCCAATAAAGATTTGATAGAACATATGATTATACGAAAAAATGGTACACAATGCACATTAGAAATTAACCCTGCACCAAATGAATTTGGCAACACTGATATTACGATTACAGCAGAAAACAATTTAAAGGAAAAAGCGACGCAAACCTTTTCACTTGAGATAAAACCAGTTAATGATGCGCCCTCTTTTACTATACCTACCGCTATAACACTGGCTGAAACATCTGGATCTCAAACGTTTAACAATTGGGCAAAAAATATCTTTCCAGGCGCTTTGAATGAATTCGATCAAGAGCTATCTTTTCGTGTGTCTGTTGATCGACAGGATTTATTTTATTTGCAGCCTGAAATTGATCCGATCACAGGTGATCTCCATTTTTTTTCATCTGACAATATGAATGGCCTGGCACAACTGTCAGTCTATTTGTACGATAATGGCGGCACATCAAATAATGGTAAAAACCGAAGCGAAACGAAGTCTTGTTCGGTGATCATTACCCCCTTTTCACCCTCCTTATCTGACAACCCTGTTGAAAAACTAAAATTTATTTCATCAAATGAACCTGTTTCAGTAGGGAAAATGACACCATATATACGTGTCATGACCTGTGATGCCAATGATAATGCAGTAATAATGGAATCTGATACCATCATTTGGCTTCAAACAGAAACCGCAGAATCAGGCTGGTTTTATGTAACAAATGATTTTCAACCAGGCTATGTTGTCATTCCTGAGGGGGAATTTTCTGCATTATTCAAATATATCAATGGCAGACCTGGCGATTTTCAAATAAAAGCTTCTGAAGTTCCAGATAAAGGCTGGTCAGATGCGATCATGACAGTTCATGTGAAATCAGACACGAATATAACAAATGGCGATATTGATGGCAATGGCTATATTGATCTGAAAGATGTTATTGGTGAAATGCAGCGTTTATCCGATTATTGACAAAAATATAATTGATAAAATAATTAAATGATTCATTTCATAATTGCTTTTTATTTTGTATTGTTATATAGAAGGTATCATTTGAAATTGATAAAGACAACTTTGAAAAAAATCAAAGATAAAAAATAATAATCTTTAACCATGATGGAGCAATCTTATGTTGAGCCAGGAAGAATTGGATCAATTGTTGGGTGGTGAACAATCAGGCGGTGGAGATGAATCGCTTGATCAAAACGGCCTGGATGCAATGTTTGGTTCATCTTCACAGGATGAAACCGAAGAAGAAGCGGCTGAAGAAGAAAATGGAAATATGAGTCAGGATGATCTTGATGCCATGCTAGGCGGCGGTGGCGGCGGCGATGGTGATGCAGAGGGTGAAGGTGACGATATTGACTGGGGCGCTGCATTTGCAGAAGCAGCAGCAGGTGGTGACAATGCCGCGGCTGAAGCAATTACGACCGGACAGGCGGATATGGCGGATGATGCTGAGGAGGATGAGGAATACGAAGAGGATGAAGCTGAAGAAACACAGCCTTTCATACCTGAAGATCTGGATATCCCTCACATTCATTTTATTCTTGATCTTCCACTTGAACTGACTGTTGAAATTGGCCGAACTGTTATGAATGTTAAAACACTGCTACAACAAAATCAGGGATCTGTCATTGAACTGACAAAACATGCTGATGAACCAGTAGAAATTTTTGTGGGTTCAAAACTTATGGCTACCGGTGAAGTTGTTGTTGTTGATGATAATTTTGGTGTGCGCATTGAAGATGTTGCCAGTCAGGCAGATCGAATTCGTTCTTTAGGGGCACAAGAATGATCACATATCTCGAATGTATGCCCTGTTTTTTACAACAGGCTTTGAAATGTGCCTCATTATTGAATTTATCTACAGAACAAACAAAACGTGTGGTTGATCAAGTGGCAATGAAAATTCCAAAATTGTCAATTGATCAATCACCGCCTTGGAATAGCCGAATCATATATGATGAAATACAAGCTGTTACTGGCGTTGATGACCCCTTTCTTGAAATAAAAAAACAAAGTAACCAACAAGCCATGCAGTTATATGATATGGCCTGCGAACGTGTTCGGCAATCTTCTGATCCTTTAAATATGGCAATTCGAATCGCTGCTGCCGGAAATGTCATTGATTATGGCACCCAACACACAATAACAGAAATCACCACAGCATTTAATAAAAGTCTGGACCAGCCATTTTCAGTTTTTTGTTATGAGACATTCCAAAAACGATTAAATGATGCCAAAAACATTCTATTTCTGGCAGATAATGCTGGAGAAATCGTTTTTGATCGACTCTTACTTGAGACCATAAAAAAACCAGTAACATTTGCTGTTCGTGGCGTACCAATTATCAATGATGCGCTTCGTCAGGATGCGATTGATGTGGGCATTGATCATCTTGCCGAAATTATTGACAATGGTACCGGATATCCAGGTACTGTTCTTGAAAAGTGTTCAGAATCCTTTAAAAACACCTTTGAACAGGCAGACTTGATTATCAGCAAAGGTCAGGGCAATTTTGAAACATTATGCGATTCTGATGCCCCGATCTGTATGATTTTCATGGTGAAATGTCAACAAGTTGTTCAACATGTACAACGTATGTTCACGCCAGACCCACCTCTCAAACAAGGCCAATTTGTTTTATCCTGCAAGGATTATTAATTGAGTTATAAATTAACCCCTATGCGCATTCATTATCCATTCATCAAATTAATGAATTGATTAAAAAGATATCGAGAATCATGCGGCCCGGGTGAAGCTTCAGGATGATACTGAACCGCAAACAAGGGGAGTTTACGATGTCTGAAACCTTCAACAGTGTTGTCATTGAGGTTGATGTGTGTCATTTCCAGATTGCAGTCTTGAAGGCTTTCTTGTGTGACTGCAAAACCATGATTTTGCGATGTTATTTCGATTCTATTGGTGGCATAATTCCTCACAGGTTGATTGATTCCGCGATGTCCAAACTTTAGTTTATATGTTTCTGCGCCCAACGCCAAAGACAGGAGTTGATGTCCCAAACAAATACCAAATATGGGTCGATAATCCAACACGTCTTTAATCGTTTGAATCGCATACTTAACAGGCGCAGGATCTCCTGGACCATTTGACAGAAAAATACCATCAGGTGCCATGTTCTGTAAGTCTGAAGCTGTGGTTGATGCTGGAACCACAACAATATGACAACCATGATTTGCCAGACTTCTAAGAATGTTATACTTAATACCAAAATCAAGCACAACAACACAGGGTTGAGAGCGGTCTTCCCATACTGATGAATCCAGTGTCAGGGGCCTCATATCAGGTTGACCATTCTTCCATCGGTAAGGGGATTCTGTGGATACCACTTTTGCCAGGTCCTGGCCATTCATGGTGGGATGTTTTTTGACACGTTCAAGAAGCGATTCCGGGTTTAAATCTTCAGTGGATATCAACGCACGCATTGCACCTTGTGTTCGAATATGTCGTGTCAATGCACGGGTATCAAAATTATCTACACCCAATATGCCAGCGTTTTTTAAATAATCTGCAAGAGATTGTTCACATCGGTAATTGCTGTGAAAAGGTTGATATTCCTTAACCAAGAAAGCAGATACTTGAATATGATCTGATTCAATATCTTCTGGATTCACCCCATAATTACCAATTAAGGGATAAGTCATTGTGACCAACTGCCCGCGATAGGATGGATCAGTCAGAACTTCTTGATACCCGCTCATACCCGTGTTAAATACCACCTCTCCTATCGCTTCTCCGGGGCCGGTAAAAGATTGGCATTTAAATATTTGGCCATCTTCTAAAACCATTAATGCTTTTTTCATAGATTTTTAAAGTCCTTATCTTTCAAACCAGTTTACCCCATGATCGACATAATTCAATATCCATTTTATTAAGAGAATTTTGCTGTGGAAGCCAGACAGGACAGATATATCTGACTGACTTATCTATCCTGTCCAATTAGAATTGTTTGAACTTATTTCCCTTTATCTGTATGACATTCACCACAAAGAATGGGACCTTTTTTCATTTCAAGATGACATCCCTTGCAGTTCAAATGGAAGGCTTCCATCAAACCTGGTTTATTTCCAGATGCTTTCAAACCATGACAGTCTGAACACATGGAATCTTCAGATGATTCACCTTCAAGAAGATTTCCCTTATCATCATACACATGGTGACACAATGCGCAATCTTCAGTTCCGGCAGCTTCATTATGTGCATCGTGCTTGAAAATAGCAGCAGGTCTTTGTGGGTTATAAAACACTTTATTGTTGATTTCAACCATGTTTTCCTGGGCTTGAATGGTTATTAATGTACCCAGCATCAACACACATAAAGTAACGATAAATATGCTCTTTCTCATTTGAAACGTTCCTCCTTAAGTATTGAACATAAACAGGCAAAACTGATCAGGTTTATTCACCTGGTTTTTCCATAATTTCATAGATGATTTCACTGAAAAACTTGATTTCCACACCACATTTATAATGATGATTAATATCCTCAAGCCCACTATGACAATTATGACAGGGTGAAATTAAAACCTCAGCACCTGTTGCTTTTATTTGGTCCGCTTTGACGCGGTTGCTCAAAACACGCTTATCTTTGAATGGAGGGCCGCAATTGATAACGCCACCACCCGCATTACAACAGAAATTGTGTTCACGATTGGGTGTCATCTCAATAAAATTTTCACACAGTGCTTTTGTCACATAGCGTGATTTTTCTGCCAGCCCGCCGCCGCGAATAACATTACAGGGATCATGAAGTGTCACTGATTTTTTGTATTTTTCCTTAATTTTCAGTTTTCCAGTTTTGAGCAATTCGTAATAATAATCAATGGCATGAACGATAGGAATGGGGGGCATTTTCCAGTTTAACCATCGATTGCCCATATCGTAAACCGAACGAAAGGCATGTCCACACTCACCCATTACAATGCGCTTGACTTTTAATCTTGCAGCAGTTTCGAAGTGTTCACGTTTGACACGCCCCATGATTTCATTATCGCCGGTATACATGGCCATATCACTGTTGTCCCAACCAGGCGTTGAAGGCATGGTCCAGTCAGCGCCAACAGCATTAAAGATAATAGACATATTATAAATCAGGTGCGCCTGAAATTTAGGTTCGGGTCCAATAACCGAATACATGATTTCAGCACCTTCTTTATCCAGTGGAATTCTTAGATTGGACATTTCATCCTGGGCTTCTTCTTCCTGCCACTGAAGTGTGTCGACCCATTCATCATCTTTTACCCACATCTGATTCATGGTCACAGCATGGCTGTGCGCAGTATCTTGAATATACATGGGCGTCATTCCACATAAATGACATATACGACGAACTGTCAACATCAGGTATGCCACATCAATTCCAAATGGGCAATACATGGCGCATCGTTTACAGGCATTACATTCAGTTGATGCAATAATGGACGCTTCCTTAATAAATTCGGGTGAAACATCACCATTTTTGCGAATCATTTCCCAAATGGTACGTTTCACTTTTCCTGCAGGGGAATATATTGGATTGTTATCTTTAGACAGGTACACATGACAGGCTTCAGAACAAAGTCCGCAATGGACACATGTTTCAACATATGCTTGTAAGCGCGCGCCTGATTCTTTTTTCAATACCTGGTCTATGGCTTTTTTGATACGATCTTTTGTCAAACCAGCAAGACATCTTTCCAGATTGTCATCGGTAATTGCTTTTTCCGGTTCAGACATTTAAACCTCCCTGGCAATCATAATGTTGCCGTGTAAATTAGTTGTTCGTAATAACATAATTGCTATTACCAATCTCGGGCATGTCGTATGCCACCGAACTCAGAACCTATGTATGCACGCGTAAATGGTGAATAAATCATATGGCTCAGTCGTGTAAATGGTATGGCCACCAGCATGATTTCTCCAGACAATACATGAAGAATCATGATCAATTGATAATTAAACAATTGATGATAAGCTAAAAAACCGGTAATAAATGGGGCCGCTACAATAGCCAATAAAACATAATCTGATACTGATGTGAGATACTTAACTGTTGGAATTGTCAATCTTCGGTACAGAAAATAACAACAGCCCGCAATCACAACCAGGGTCAATAAATCTGCCAACGATTCTGGTAATGACCACCAGGAAATGCTGAATGATTCGTCCCATAAAATAATATGGGCTAACAGAAAAATGGGTGTGATGATCAGGCACAAATGAAAAGCAAATGTGACAACTGTCATTACAGGGTTCTTTTTCATATTGACTGTGCCAAAAGGAACAATCCAGTGGCCAATAGAGCGTAAGCCATATTTGACGCTCATAATTGAGAAAATAAAGCTTTCTTTTTGTTGTGCCAGTGTGATCAGGGTATACAGCTTATACAAACAACCGCCAATAAACACTAAAAAAGCAATCCAGGCGAGTGGACCACTGACAAAATTATATAGCGTATGCATAAATCCTCCTTCGTTGCCCACAAAAAATGTGTGCAATGGACTCTATTTATTCATGTTATCGAACAATATCCTTAACCGGTATCACACGGCGGTAGCAGATGCCATTTTCAATTGTCCGGCATAGTAATTTTTCACCACAGGGACTAAATACAGGTTCCCAACATGCATCACAGGCACGTTTCCATAAACAATCATTGATTGCAATGGTATATTTCCCATTAATTTCCACTTTTGAAGCAACATATTGGCTGTTGGGACTGAAAACAGGTTTCCAGGCCATATCAAATGAATTATTCCAAATATCTCCATCAATCATGACATGCCATTTCCCATTTTCTTTTCCCAGAACTGCAAGACGTGTTCCTGATGGGCTGAATACAGGATCTGTCACCATTTCACCAAAAGTGGCATACCAGGGTACACCATCAATTGCCATTGTCCAACGACCAAACTGGGTTGCAACAATTGCTGCAATGCTTTTATCATTGGGGCTGACCATTTGATTCCAGAGTTGGAAAAATTTACTTCCCCAAATCGTTTTACCATCCTCAGCCAACGTCCATTTGCCATCCATTCGGACAGGTGCTAGAACTGTATTTTTTGAAGGATGAAACGATGGCTGCCATACACAGGAAAATGTTTCATTCCAGGCTTTGCCATCAACCGCAATGGTATAATCATAAAGATTGAGTCGCACTTCAGCCGCAAGACGATCCCCTGCGGTATTGAATGTTTTTTTCCAGACATTGACAAAGCTTTGATCCCAGGGGGTGCCATCAATGGCAACAGAAAACACTCCTTTTTTAAAGAGTTCAAGATTTGCCTGTCCCAGGTCTTCTTTCTGAATTGTTGCTGCTGTGCGTGTCCCAGATGGATTTGTAGCAATTTCAGTGGCATTGGGGTATAATTCACTCCAGGGAACCCCATTTACAGCCACGCCATATTTCATATCTTGTTGGATTGCAACAACAATGTTTTTTCCATCCTCGCTATACAGCGGATTCCAGACATAACCAAATTTATTCTCCCATGCCTGATCATCAATCGCAAATGTCCATTCTCCTAACTCCGAGACAATGGCACTTGCCCGGCCATCAGGAGTAAAACGAAGTCGCCAGATCTTGTCAAAAGTATTTTCCCATGCATTACCATTAACGCACACACTAAACTCACCTTGATCTATATTGACAATTGAAGCGATCTTTTCGCCATCAGGACTGACATAGGGTTCTTCAACCCAGTTGTAATTTTTTTTCCAACCGCCATAATCAGCGATCTTTTTCTCACTGGTTTCCCAGTCCCACGTTTTTGTCTCTGACATAGAGCCTCCTTAACTCAATAATGAAATCTATTCCAATGGGGCATGGACAACAATTTCTTTAATCTTAACACATTTTTTCTGATAAAGATTGCGATCAATGCCCAATATGAGAATCTGATCAATATACAAAAAAATCGAATAAAAAGCAAGTGCGTTTCTATTTCTAAAAAAAACGTTACATATGAACCGGTTATTTTGGTTACACTCAAATCATTTCCAAAAAAGCCTGCTCTGTTACAACATTGATTTTAAATTCTTGCGCTTTTTTTAGTTTACTTCCCGCTTTTTCACCACACAACAAATGGGTCGTTTTTTTGCTGACCGATCCAACAACACTACCGCCGCGTTTTTCAATTTCTTCACCCGCCCTGCTTCGTGGTTTAAAATGCTCAAATTGACCAGTAATGCACCATCTTTGACCTTTCATGCTTAAATCTGAATGTGTTTCTAATATTTGTTTTTCTGATACTGTCTGAAGGCCCACAGATTGAAGCGTATCTATGGTTTGGAGCAGGTCTGCATTTTGGAAGCTTTGAATGATACTGTTTGCAATATTTGTTTGAACACCTTTGATCTCAGTAAGGGTTTCAATACGATTATTTTTGGCAATATCAATTAGTGTTTCAAATGAATCAATCCCTGATTGAACCAGCAGTTTTATCAATCCCATCCCCAGATTTTTGATTCCCAATGCAGCTAAAACAGTTTCAAAAGGTCTTTGTTTGCTATCTGCAATGCCGCGTCTGATTGCTGCAATTTTCTTTTCTTTAAAACCTTCAATACCATTCAGTTGTTCAGGGTCAAAGGTATAGATATCTTCCATGCGATGTATCAGTTTTTTATCAATTAGGGTTTCAATGGTTTTCGGGCCCAGATTTTCAATATCCATACCTGTTTTACCTGCAAAATGAATGAGGCTGGCTTTTTGTCGTTGAGGGCAGGCAAGGTTCTCACAAAAATGATGTCCCCCCTCTTTTATCAGTGATGAATTACAGAATGGGCAGTGGGATGGCATTTTCCAGACAGGGGAAGTATCTGAACACTTTTCCAAGACCGATTCAACAGCAGGGATAACATCACCGCGTCGTGAAATGATGACTGTATCACCAATGGATACACCCAATTCATCAATGTAGTCCTGATTATGCAAGGTTGCATTGGTAATTGTTGCGCCGCCCACACGCACCGGTTGCAAGCGTGCCACAGGTGTAATACGTCCCAAACGACCGATTTGAATGTCAATTTCTTTGATAAGGGTTTTTGCCTGAGGAGGCTCAAACTTGTAAGCCATTGCCCATCGTGGAAATCGCCCGGTGAATCCCAGATCATTTCTGACAGGTTGCTCACTGACTTTGACCACCAGGCCATCAATTTCGTAATCCAATGAATTGCGTTGTTTTGCAGATTTTTCCACGCCCGAATAAAATTGTTCATCTGCTTGGGCAAAATAAAAAGTATTCGCATTAAGCTGAAAGCCTAATTCCTGAAGATATTGCCGAAGTGCATAATGATTGTCTGATGGCAGATTTGAGCCATCAACAATATCATAGACAAACATATTGAGGGGGATTTTTGCGGTTTCTCGACTGGTTTTTCTTCGAATAGCACCGGCTGCAAGATTTCGAGGGCTGTCATAAGAAATACCTTCAGAACGTTCAATATCTTTGAAGGCAGATTTGAGGATAAACACTTCCCCCCTGACAGTCAGATTTGCGGGGGATGCCAGTTTTAATGGAATGGATGCTATGGTTTTTGCATTTTCAGTGATATCATTGCCTGTAACCCCATTACCTCGTGTTGCAGCCTGAACAAGCAGCCCTTCTTTGTATGTCAAAATGATTGATATGCCATCCAGTTTTTCATCCAAAATAAATGTAACAGGCCTGCTCGTTTTGTTGACAATCTTTTGCGCCCAGGACTGTAATTCTGTTATGGAATAACACTTATCCAGACTTAATATAGGGCTGACATGCGTGACTGTTTCAAAGGCGTTGTCCAGATCTGAACCGACCCTGCTTGTTGGTGAGTCGGGCAAAGTCAATTCTGGAAAAAACGTTTCAAGGCTCAGGAGTTCATCAAATAGTTGATCAAATTCAGCATCCGAGATTTCAGGCTTTGCCTTGATATAGTATTGATTCTGATGATATTGAATTTGCTTAGCCAGTGCGATCATTTTTTTTTGGATGGTGTCAGATGGCATCATCAGCGGACTTTTTTCAATTTGTGAAAATATGGATTGGGTTTTCTGGTCCATCTTATGGGCATCAGTTTCAGAATTTTCATGATCATAGCCAATCAGATGAAGAATGCCATGAATCAACAAGAAATACAACCGATGCTCAAATGAGATTTGGGCTTCCCGGGCTTCACGCAAGACAGTATCCACAGATAAAATAACATCGCCCAGCATGTTTTGTCTGAGATGTGCATATTCACCTTCTTGCATTGAAAATGATAAGACATTAGTGGGGCCTGTTTTATTGCGATATTGTTTGTTTAATTCAGCAATGGTTTCATCATTTACGCAAACAATTGACAATTCTGCATCTGAAAGCGATAATGTTTTTAGCACAAATTGTCCAACTTTGTTCAAACGCTCAATGTCCACCGAATCATTCTCTTGTTGATTATCAATAAGTACTGACATAATTTAATCCTGATCTATAGACTTTAAGATAAAGATTTTGGCAAGGCGGCGCAAGGAGATCGTACTATAGTACATCGACGAAGCGCCAACGCAGTCCAAAATCTTTATCTTAAAGTCTATATGTAAATGTTTTCTATTCCTTGTGGATATTCAAAAGGAATTTTTTCAAGCACATATTTAAATTTGGCTGAGAAAGAAAAAGTGCTTCCCTGTTCGGGTTCACTTGTGGCATGAATTTTACCGCCCATCATTGATATAAGGCTCTTGCAAATAGACAAGCCCAGACCAAGTCCACCATAGCATCGCGTATAAGAATCCTCAACCTGAGTGAATGGTTCTTTGAATAATTTTTCAATATCTTCACAACAAATGCCAATGCCTTTATCTTTAATATCAAAAAACAGAAAAATCTTTTCAAGTGATTTCAGTTGATGCCTTATTTTTAAAACAATCTGGATTTGATCATTTGAAAATTTGATGGCATTATCAATTAAATTGGAAATAATTCTTTTCAAACGCATGGCATCACCAATAAAAACATTAGGAATTTCCGGACTGATGTCCAGGATGAGTGTCCCCTTTTTTTCATGAACCCAATGTGCCACCTCTTGAACAATTTCATCCAATCTGAATGTATCTGTTGCAAGGGTCATTTTACCGGTATCAATTTCTGAAAAGTCAAGAATGTCATTGATAATTCCAAGGAGTTTTCTTGAGCTGTCTTTGACAATAATTGCATATTCTTTGCCTTCTGGATCAAGATCGGTTGTTAAAATAAGGTCGTTCATTCCTATAATGGCATTCAAAGGCGTTCGTAATTCGTGGCTGACCACATTAATAAAATTACTCTTTGCTTTTGCAGATTCTTGGGCTTTAAGTGTCAATTGGCGTTCATTTTTTAGTAATTCCTGTAGATTCGCATTTGCTTTTACCAGTTCAGCAGTGCGTTCAACCACAAGGGATTCAATATGATCTTGATAACGTTTGAGTTCAATATGTGTTTTCACACGCGCTTTCAATTCAGAGAGCTGGAAGGGTTTTGTAATATAATCAACAGCGCCAAGCTCAAACCCAAGGGTTTTACTTTTTAAGTCATCTTTTCCTGATAGAAAAATGATTGGAATATTCCCCAGGGTTTTACTTGTTTTAATCCGACGACAAACTTCAAGCCCATCAATTCCGGGCATCATAATATCTAAAAGAATCAATGAAGGTGGATGAGATTCAATATCCTCCAAAGCGGTTTCACCATCCAGTGCCACACTGATATCATATTCATTGCCCAACGCCTCAACCAAAACATCGATATTACTGTCATTATCATCCACAACAAATATACTGCTTTTTTCTGACATGTTCTTGAACCTTTCAAAATATGTGTGTATTCATAAACACATTTTTAATATTAAAATAAATACATTTATTGTAAAGATATTCATAGATTTGATCAAGATAAAAATTAAAAAAATCTATGATGTTCCAGTTATTTCAGTTGGTGCTGTAATATATTTAATATAAATGCCGCGATATCGGTCATTGAGATCTTTTTCATGATAGTATTTTTTAACGCGATTAATTGCAGCTTCAGACATCTGATTGCGAAGGTTTTCATCAGTAAGAATCTTTGTAATGGCTTGAGCTGTGTCATCAGGGTCGGCAACACGTGTGATAATACCTGAACCCCCCAATGCTTTGTCTTCTTCAGTTCTGCCATTGAGTAATTCATCGCACGAGCCAACATCAGATGCCACAGATGGAACCCCCAAACAGGCGGCTTCAAGAATAACAAGCGGTTGGGCTTCGCTGATACTGGTTAATACAAGCAAGTCAATTTTGGGGTAATATTTTTTAACATCAACACGTCCGGTGAATATCACGAGTTCTTCCATACCCAGCATGGTAACGAGTTCAGTGCATTCACGATCATATTGAGGATCTTCTTCACGCGGCCCCATAATATAGAATTTTACATTTGGCACATGAAGAGAAACCACTTTACAGGCACGTATAAAAGTTTTCACATCTTTAATTGGCACGACACGCCCCACAAACCCAACAATAAAAGGATCTCCGGGTTCACGAGGTAATTTGGGATGTTCTTGAAATCGTTCAACATTGATTGCATTGGGAATAATAAACGTCTTGCATGGGTCGGCACCATATTCTATTTCCAACTGACGATTTCCTTCGTAAAGCGTATAGATTTCATTGGCTTTTTGATAGGTCAGCCGCCCCATCGCTTCAAAAAAACTAACCCAAATATTTTGAAAAAAACCCAGGTTGGTTTGTACCTGAATTTTTTCACCACCTGCAACGTATATCCATTCCGCCTGTGAGATTTCGATTTTACGTTCTTTGGTGTAAATGCCATGCTCTGTCAATAATAAGGGCTTATGATAGGTACATTTTGCAGTCGCACCTAGCAACCCCGCATAACCTGTTGAAACAGTATGATACACTCTTGCTTTTGGAATGGGCGCATTCAACAATTTAATAAGCGGTAAATGAATGAATCGAAATGTCCAAAAATAATCAATAAATGATTCGCTATTGACTTCAGGTTTATAAAACTCCATTAATAAATTCCAGGCATCTTTGCCATAAACCAGATCATGGGCGGTAAATGTTGAACGACCTGTTCCTTGAAAGAAAGGTAAAATATTTTCGAAATTAGAGAAATCACCATTAAATAATTTTTGATGATATTTTCTTAATACCTTAAATTCACTGCGAAATCTTTTGTTTCTGTGTTTTGATCGGTCCCCAATATCATAATCATGCAAATAGACAATTTTTAAGCCCCTAAAATTGGGGGGCACATCATATTTTACAACCCATTTTTCTTTTTCTGTGGGAAGAATACAGATACCAGTAAACGAGAATTCCGGCAAAGCGCTAACCAGATTGTGAACCCATGATGATACACCGCCAGCTACAAAAGGATACGTCCCTTCAAGCAATAAACAGACATCAAATATTTCATCTTCCTGTTCATCCTCGTCATCCTGTTCCACAAGATCAATAATTTCTTCTTCGATTGGTGACGATTTGCTTTTTTCTGATGCTTTGGATTGAAAGCTTGCTTGATTGTCTTGTTGTGCTTTTATAAAATTTTGCATGGGTTTTATCTATAGACTTTAAGATAAAGATTTTGGACTGCGTTGGCGCTTCGTCGATGTACTATAGTACTATCACCTTGCGCCGCCTTGCCAAAATCTTTTTCTTAAAGTCTATATAACATTAAGGCTGGTTTTTACAAGTTTTTTATCGCATAGATCTATAAATTTTGGTATGTTTCAATAACCGAGAATTTAATTACGTCCGAGGACGAATGTAGGGGCAAACCTTGTGTTTGCCCTTGAGCAAAAACCGAGATCAATAAGAATTGCCTGTCGGCAATACTAAAACCTCAAAAACATGATTGGAATGATACATACATTAATATCCAAAAATCAATCAGACTGATTAATCATAATCATATCAATCAAAAACTTAACTTATCTAATAGACACTTCTTTAATTCTAATTTTTATTAATTTTATTTTTATCGGTGTATTAATTCCTCAATCGCCCACCAGTATGTATTGAGTAAAAACTACTTGGAAAAGAAAACTGGTCCGATTCAAATTAAATAGAAGAAGAAGTTAGTTAAGAACATATTGTATTTCATTCTTAAGCCAAAGCTCATTGGGGTTTCGGCAAATTCCACGTGACTTAAGAATTAAGAAATTAAGAATTTATATAGTCCAAAGGGCTTTTCACATTCATTTTCGTATCCAAGAGATGGAGGTATATTTCTGTTGTTTTAATATCGTTATGCCCCATCAGTTTTTGAACCTGCCTTATATTCGATCCATTTTCAAGGAGATGCGTAGCAAAGC
>Ga0272440_1000397_pt1 | contig 37082 bp, 32 predicted proteins | sample SSMMMBAug17_FD_192440 | JGI IMG/M metagenome (GOLD analysis project Ga0272440, IMG submission 192440) | Marine sediment archaeal communities from Little Sippewissett salt marsh, Falmouth, MA, United States - SSM-MMB-Aug17 | ecosystem: Environmental > Aquatic > Marine > Wetlands > Sediment ...
GATGCTTGAAGAAAATAGCTCAGGAAATCAGTCCGATTGGTGTAAATTTCATCGGGTACAAGTGTTTGGATCGCTGCTTTTTTTAATAATTGATTATGCATGGAAGGCTCCACGATTTGGATATTTCGTTTGATAGTTAAAAGTGAAAATAATATTTATGGCGCATTCAAAGCTTATTCTTACCAATACTCGAAAAATAAGATCCCCATTTATCTTGAACGTATAATATAATAGTTTGGCACGTAGAGACGAAGCATGCTACGTCTCTACAGAACAAAAACCCCGATGAACATTTTTTAAAATGGGGAACTTATTTTCAGAGCATTCCTTACCAAAAGGAAAACATGACATAATAACTATATTCTCTAAACTTATGACCGCTGACTTATATAACCTGACGCGATTCAAACCTGTCATTAAACTTTATCAGGAGCTGAAATCTTACCATGAACAGCACTCCAGGCCACTGTTGAAGGAGATGCCAGATAGACCTGGGAGTCTTTATGGCCTAAACGTCCTGGAAAATTTCTGTTGTTGGATGCAATCGCAACATCTGTTTTGGAAAGCACGCCCCCATGTTTTCCATAACAGAGACCACATCCTGGATTGGTAATCATTGCACCGGCATTGATAAAATCCAGCGCCAATCCATCCGCAATCAAGCGTTTATATATGTGCATGGAGGCAGGTGTTATGATTAGCCGCACATGTTCGGGAATCTTTTTTCCGCGAATGATATTTGCGGCAACAACAAAATCTTCATACCGACCATTGGTACAACTGCCAATAAAGGCCTCGTGAATTTCAGTCCCAATGGCCTCTTCAACCGGATGAATATCATCCACCCCCTTGGGAAAGGCCAGCATGGGCTTTATTTCACTCAAATTCATTTGAATTGTTTGCGCGTAAGATGGTGACGAATCCACATGAGTCATATCTGAGGCTGATGCACCTGAGTCCTTGATATAGGCCATCGTGGTGGCATCTGGTGCGAACAGGGCATTTTTGGCACCCATTTCTACGCCCATATTGCATATGGTCAATCGATCTGCCATTGTGAGATCCTTTACCGCACTGCCTGTTATTTCAATGGCTTTGTAAGTCGCGCCTTCAGCACCTAATATTCCAAGCATGGACAACACAATATCCTTTGCATAAACCCCTTTTGATAAGGCCCCGCTAAGTTCAAAATGAATTGTTTCCGGCACTTTTAACCAGATTTTTCCGGTTGCCAAAACTGCGGCCATTTCAGTGGTGCCTATGCCGGTTGAAAATGCCCCCAGCGCCCCATGCGTTGTGGTATGTGAATCTGTTCCAACAATAACCATTCCTGGCCCGACATAGCCCTTTTCCGGTATCAGCTGATGGCACACACCTTCAGCAATATGAATGCGCTTGATATTTTGGGCCTCAGCAAACCTGAGCATCGTCTTATAGCATTCTCCCGCCCATTCAGAAACAGCCGGAACTTCATGATCGGCAATGAGGACAATGTTGTCTGGATGCCACACTTTTTTATGTGGTAATTTAGAGAACTCCTCAACAACACCAGAGATAAATACATCATGAATAAACGCAGTATTCACCGAAACGTCAACAATATCTCCCGGCGAAACTGATTCATGACCAGATGCACGGGCTAAAATTTTTTCTGTCAATGTATGGCTCATTTTTTCTCCTGATTGGTATTGAATTGTTGCGTGACATGGGCGATGAGTCCACCGGCTGCCAGTATGTTTTCCACAAATGGTGGAAATGGATTTAAGCGGATAGATTCACTTTGTACCTCAATACAATTATTTTGTGAATCAAATGTAACTTTGGATTGATCGTCAAATAAATTGTATTGTGAAAGCGAGATTTCATAGGGGCGAATCCCTAAATTGATGCAATTGCGATAAAATATGCGTGCAAAACTCACCGCAAGAATCATTTTTACCCCCAGTGTTTTTAATACCTGTGGGGCCTGCTCGCGACTGGAACCGCATCCAAAATTATTTCTTGCAACAATGATATCATCTTTTTGAACAGATGATGCAAATTCTGGTTTGGGAATCTCCATTGCGTATCTTGCCATATCGTGAATATCCGGATTTACCAGATATTGTGTTGCAATGATCTGGTCGGTATCGATATCATCTTCAAATTTCCAGACCTTTGTTTGTATAGTCTCTGACATATTAATTATCCTTTTTTATTTGCAATATAGGCTGCTAATCCACCCGCATTCAAGATATCTGCCAGATATCCCTCGATTTTATTAAATTGCCAGGTTTTATTATGGGTTTGATTGACAATTTCACCTTTCGCGAAATCAACCAGTAATTCATCTTTATCTGAAATTTCCTTTGCACAGGGGTGTTCAATGGGAAGAATGCCATTGTTGATACAATTCCGAAAGAAAATTCGGGCAAAATCCAGCGCAATGATCACACGAACGCCCAGTTCTTTTAAAACCAGCGGGGCCTGCTCCCGACTGGAACCACATCCAAAGTTAACTTCTCCAACAACAATATCGCCATCTTTGAAGGCCTTACTGAATGCCGGATTTTGCGTTTCCATTGTATGTGCTGCCATATCTTTGATTGTTGGCAGCACCAGATATTGTGAAGGTATAATTTGATCGGTATCGATATTATCACCAAATTTCCATGCCACAGCCATTATCGTACCTCCCTTGGGTGTGAAAGCTCACCCTTTATTGCTGAAGCCACAACGACTGCGGGTGATGCCAGATATATTTCCGATTCCGGCGATCCCGCACGTCCCTTAAAATTTCGATTTCCAGTTGTTACCATTTTCTGCCCGGATGCCAGTATCCCCTGATGTGCGCCCCAGCAGGTGCTGCAACCCGGATGATTGACAATTGCTCCGGCATCCAAAAAGATCGGAATCAGTTTTTCTTCCAATGCCTGTTTATAAACACTTACCGATGCCGGCGTAACCAAAAATCGTAAATTGCGTGCCACTTTTTTATCTTTTAGCAGTTGCGCGCCTTCACGAAGATCTTCAATTCTTCCATTGGTACAACTTCCCAAAAATGCCTGGTCAATTTTCAACCCTTGAATTTCTGAAAGCGGGCGAACATTATCCACATAATGCGGGCATGCGATTTGAGGTGTCAATGAATTGAGATCAACCTGGATTTCAGAATGACACGAGCTGTTTTGCGTATCTTCTAAATTTTTAAAGAGTGATGGGTTATTGACTGGACGTTCCAATTTTTCAAAGAAGTCTATAACAGCCTGATCCGGTATGACCATTGTACTCTTTGCGCCCGCTTCCACAGCCATGTTGCATATTGTAAAGCGTTGTGGCACTGTTAAAGATTTTATGCCTGAACCTGCAAGTTCCATGGCTTTATATGTGAGGCCATTGGCACGAACAAGATTAATAATGTGAAGGGCAACATCCTTGGCAGTGACATCTGGCTGCAATCTGCCAGAAAGAATAAATCGAACAGTTTCCGGAACTTTCAGCCAGGTTTCGCCTGAGGCCCATATTGCTGCCAAATCAGTAGAGCCAATGCCTGAAGATACTGCGCCAATACTTCCATAAGAGCATGTATGAGAATCTGCACCCAGAATTAATGCGCCGGGATAGATATATTTTTCGAGCATTACTTGATGACATACACCATCTGCCGTGTGGAAATTTTCTATCCCCTGATCATCAACAAACTGAGCCATCTGCTGTTGGACACGCGATGTATCAACTGAATCTGCCGGCACCTGATGATCAACAATAATGATCACCTTTGAGGGATCCCATACCTTATGGGTTTTCATTTGCTCTTTCATAATTTTATCAGTCAATAATGTTGTTGCATCGTTTGACATACATAAATCAACTGAGACATTGACAATTTCACCGGGGCGAACCCGATCTCGATTGGCATGTTGGGCAATAATATATTCAGTTGCTGTCATGCCATTGGTATTATTCGACATAGTTTTCTCCGAAAGAATTCTTTTTGGTTTCATCCGAATTATTTATGAAACAAATGATAATAGATATCAGAAATATAAACAATTCCGACTGGTGTGTTATTTTCGACAATCGGTAGTCGTCTGTATTTATGTTTGACCATTCTGTCCAATAAAACAATGATGTGATCATCAGGTGATGCGCCCATGACATGACTACTCATCACTTCATGAATGGATTTGGCTTCCAGTCGATTGATCAGGTCTTCAATTTGACCCTGCCACATGATTTCATCACCTTCAATGCCATAATTGAGAAAGTCTGGCCGAAGATGATAGAGTATATCAAACATTGAAACAACGCCAACCATTTGTTTGTAGTTATTGACAACCAGCAGGCTGATCGTTTTATGACCGGTTTTCCTGACTTTTCCATGCAATATCTTATAAATAGCCAGTTCCACCGGTGCATGCTCACTGATTAATTCAAAATTTGTTACCATGATTTCTCTTGCTTTTGTTTTCATGATGTGTTTACTTTCTCCTGAAATAATGCGTAATTATTGTTGGTCAGACGATGCATGTATTTGTCTGACGATATTTAATTGATGGAGTGAATGGTAACACAATGCGGCTTTTTTATCAATACAATCCATGTAATTTTTAGGTGATAATTACAATGAATAATTTTGTGCCAACCAAAGAAGACATCCAACTAATTGTGAATCAGATTAAATATCTGACAACAGATCCGATATGTATCATGGAAGTCTGTGGCACACACACTATGTGTATTTTTAAGCATGGGATACGCAGTTTACTTCCAGATAATCTTGAATTGCTATCCGGTCCGGGATGTCCGGTTTGCGTGACGCCTCAATCTGATTTGGATCGTTTTATTCTGGCATCCAGACAAAAGAATGTGATCATTGCCAGTTTTGGAGATTTATTTCGCGTACCAGCCAATCATTCCACATTATTAAATGAACGAAGCAAGGGACATGATATTCGTGTTGTGTATTCACCAATGGATGCATTAATTCTCGCGCAAGAAAATCCGAAACAAACAGTTATTTTTCTGGCGGTCGGCTTTGAGACCACATCGCCTGCAGTTGCAGCAACAATCATCATGGCGCAATCCCAGAATATTAAAAATTTCTGCATTTTATCCGCCCATAGACGGGTAATACCCGCACTTGAACTGTTAATGCAACATCCTGAAACCAGAATCGATGGTTTTTTATTGCCCGGACATGTGTCTACAATTATTGGTGAGACCGCCTATGCGCATATTCCATCACAATATGGGACAGGAGGAGTGATCGCTGGATTTGAGGCCTTTGATATCCTATATGCCATACATTGTCTGATTTTACAGCATAAAGCAAGCAAACCTTCCATAGAAAATGCCTATCCCAGGGCTGTTCATAAGCAGGGAAATGTGAAAGCAAAAGCTATCATGAAACAGGTCTTTACCATTACTGATGCCATATGGCGTGGCATTGGCACAATTGCCAACAGCGGGCTGGTTCTAAAAAATCAATATGCCAGCTTTGATGCCAACAATCGTTTTGATTTAGAAATAGATGAAGCGGTTGATCCAAAAGGATGCCAATGCGGGGAGATCCTCATGGGACTGATTAAGCCCTCAGAATGCAGGCTGTTTGGAAAAACCTGTACACCGCAGCATCCTGTCGGGCCATGCATGGTTTCATCTGAGGGAACCTGTGCGGCGTATTATCGCTATTTCATAAACCAGATACAATAACACTTGACATTATAAAAGAAATATTTTATATGGCTTTCAGATTTAGAGAAACTTTTATTTGCTTCATTCAATCTGACAATTCAGACTTGTCAGATCTGATCCAATCAATAAAGGTGTTGAAATCATGAAAGAATTTTTTCGATATTTTGGCTTTACATGAGGCTTTTGCAATATATCTGCCCGTGTTTGGTGGGTCATAGACTGAGCTGAAAGATCGAAAACAACACTTTTTTCAATCAATTCCCTCATAATAATTTCAATCATTCATGCGATAGAATAGTCTATTTAATCCATATGTGCATGATTGCCATGGTTCTATTCTGAATAGTTCTATGAACCTTTCCAATCTATCAATCATTCTTTCTATCAATTATTTGGAAATATTTACAAATAATCAATAAGGAGTAATATGATGAATGATCACTTAATTAAGCTGATGAATGATGGTTTTGATGGAGAACCTTCAAAACGTGTACTAAACTATGTAAAGATGAAAAAGGAAAATAATCATCCGATTGTGGGAATTTATTGTGGCTATGCACCCATTGAAATGATTCAAGCCATGGGAATTGTACCGGCAGTACTATGTTCTTTTTCCAATATCCCTATTGAATCAGCAGAAACAGTACTTCCAGCAAATCTATGCCCTTTAATTAAGTCCAGTTATGGATTTATCATTGAAGGCACCTGCCCATTCTATTCCTTGGCACAGGCTGTCATTGCAGAGACGACCTGTGATGGCAAGAAAAAAATGTTTGAGTTGATCGCTGATATTAAACCCACTTTTGTGATGGATTTACCTCAACTGCCTGATGAATCATCTGCAAAAGATAACTGGAAAAACATGATTCTCAATCTCAAAGAATTTCTTGAAAATGAATTTGACCGTCAATCCTCTGATGAACAAATCGAACGTTTCCTTCAATTTGCAAATCAGAAAAATCAATTAATGGAAAAAATATTTGCCTTTGCAGCCTTGAAACCCTCAGTTATTTCCTGGCAGGAAATGTATGATGTTTCCTTCATTGCTTTGCCATCAACCGGTGAGGAGATCATTCCCAAACTGACACAATTGATCGAAAAGCTGGAAAATCGCGTAAAAGAAGGTTTTTATTTTGGTAATCGAGATTCACCGCGCGTGCTGGTCACAGGCTGCCCCATTGGTGGAGATGCCACTAAAATCTTCAATATTATTGAAGCTTCTGGCGGTGTGGTTGTCGTGCCAGATTCATGCACTGGCATGAAAACCTTTATGGGGAGATTTGAAGAAAACACAGGTGATCCGATTGGCGCTCTGGCTAATCGCTATTTGAAAATACCCTGTGCATGCATGACCCCCAATAATAAAAGATTGGATGATCTGTCGAACATGATTGATCAGTTTCAGCCTGATGTGGTGATTGATTTTGTGTTACAGGCCTGCCATGCATATAATGTAGAATCATATAAAGTGGGGCAACATGTCAGCGAAAAACATGGCTTGCCTTTTTTAAAGGTAGAATCTGATTATTCAGATGGCGATACCGGCCAATTAACAACTCGAATTCAGGCACTTTTTGAAAGTGTATAGGACGTGAATGATGAAATATGCAGGAATTGATATCGGTTCACGAACCATTGAACTGGTTATCCTTGAATCAGATAAATTAGTTGAACAATATCAAACAAATACAGGCTATGATCCTGTTCGAGCAGCCAGTCAATTACTGGATGGACATCACTATGACTGCATTATGGCAACAGGTTATGGCCGCGAGGTCTTTCAACAGGCTTATGAATCCCGAACTGTCACAGAAATAAAAGCTTACGCCAGAGGCGTCAAAGAACTATTCCCATATGCCCAGACAATTTTGGATATCGGCGGACAGGATAGCAAGGCCATTTCACTTTTGAATAATGGCAAAATTAAAAAGTTTGAGATGAATGATCGGTGTGCCGCTGGAACTGGCAAATTTTTAGAAGTTATGGCCAACGCACTGGGATTTCGTATTGATCAGTTTGGTGATGAAGCATTAAAAGCGGCAAAAGGTCTGAAAATAAACAGTATGTGTACTGTATTTGCAGAATCTGAAGTCACGTCGCTGATTGCCAAAGGTAACAATAGATATGAGATTGCCAGGGGCTTACATGCATCTGTTGTCAGGCGTGCGGTCAGTATGTTGAAACGTATATCGATCGCTGGCGAAATTGTTTTTGCCGGGGGTGTGGCAAACAATGCATGTATACGTCATTTGCTTGCAGATGCTTTAAACCAGTATATCAAAGTGCCTGATGAACCGCAATTTGTTGGAGCCTTTGGTGCTGCATTACTGGCAGGAGATTAACTGATGGCGTTTATTTTTGCCTGTCCAAAAAAAATGATGTTTTTCAAACCAGACAATTTCATAAAGGAGTAATTGCATATGAAAGAAATTGATGCACGGGGGCTTGCTTGCCCTGCACCTGTTTTACAAACCAAAGCTGTCATTGATAAAAAAAATGTATCCGCATTAATTGTCATTGTTGATAATGAGGCCGCAAAACAGAATGTCTGCCGATTTTTAGAATCAAATCATTATCAAACAGCCATTAAGCGAAATGATGACAATTTTATTATTACTGGAACACTAACGAAATCATCTTTGCCGCCTGACGAAAAGGCATTACCTAAAAAATCCGATGAAAAAAAGATTATGGTGATGTGTACGACAGATCGAATGGGATTTGGAGATGATGAATTGGGCTTAAAATTGATGGTCAGTTTTATTAAAACCTTGAAAGAAATGGGGCCTGATTTGTGGCGGTTGGTTTTTTTAAATAATGGTGTCAGGCTGGCAATTGAAGGATCAGAAGTTTTACCCCTTTTACAAGAATACGCCAGTGATGGTCTTTATATAATGGTATGCGGCACCTGCCTGACCCATTTTGATCTACTTGCTAAAAAACGCGTGGGTGAAACCACCAATATGCTTGATATTGTTACCGCAATGCATCTCGCTGATAAAGTGATTAATATTTGATGATCATTTCGACTATTAATAAAAACCATCAGATATAACATTAAGGCCTATGTTTAAAATCCTTGTATAAATCAGTTATTTTATGTTATGTAGCTTTGAAACAAACAATCCTGATAAATTTTTCTTATCAGGCAAAAAAATACAAAGGAGATCTATAAATGAATCCAGAAAAAGAAAAGGCCATTGAATCGGCCATGAGCCAGATTGAACGTCAGTTCGGAAAGGGCGCGGTGATGAAACTGGGCAGTAAGGAAGTTCAAAATATTCCAGCCATTCCAACAGGTTCACTGGCTCTTGATGCTGCTTTGGGTGTTGGCGGCCTGCCACGAGGCCGGGTCGTTGAGATTTATGGGCCTGAATCATCTGGAAAAACAACACTTACCCTACATGCTGTTGCACAAGCGCAAAAACAAGGCGGCGTTGCTGCCTTTATTGATGCAGAACATGCACTGGATGTTAAATATGCGAAAAATCTGGGTGTCAATTGTGATGAATTACTCGTTTCTCAACCGGATACTGGAGAACAGGCTCTTGAAATTGCCGATATGCTCGTGAGAAGTGGCGGTGTGGATATACTTGTAATCGATTCTGTTGCGGCACTGGTGCCTCAGGCCGAAATAGAAGGTGAAATGGGTGATTCTCATATGGGGCTTCAGGCGCGTTTGATGTCACAAGCCTTACGTAAACTGACTGCTACAATTGGTAAAACAATGACCACTGTGGTTTTTATTAATCAAATTCGAATGAAAATTGGCGTGGTTTTTGGCAACCCTGAAACGACAACTGGGGGCAATGCGCTGAAATTTTATTCAACAGTCAGGATTGATATTCGTCGATCATCCGCAATCAAGGATGCTGATCAGGTGGTTGGAAACCGAACCAAAGTTCGGGTTGTAAAAAACAAAGTTGCGCCCCCATTTCAAGAAGCAGAATTCGATATCATGTATGGCGAAGGTATATCTCCGGCAGGGGATTTATTAGATATGGGCGTGAAGACAGAAGTCATTAACAAAAGTGGCGCATGGTATTCTTTTAATGAAGAGCGTATTGGGCAAGGGCGGGAAAACGTAAAAAAATATCTCAACGAAAATCCTGAAATATTTGATAAAATCTATGGACTCGTTCGTGAAAAATTGGGACTAAAAGAAGCTGATGAAGCGTCTGCCAAAGAATCCGAGACCCAACCCGATCCAAAAAGTAAAAAGGGAAAAAAGAAATAATATCTGTCAAATAAGGAAAAATGTCATGACCGGAAATGAAGCGCGCAAGCTTTTTCTTGAATATTTTCAAAGTAAAGGCCATAAAATTGTCAAAAGTGATGCGTTAACGCCCAATAATGACCCCACGCTCTTATTTACAAATGCGGGCATGGTCCCGTTTAAGCGCATTTTTTTAGGTGAAGAAAGACGCGATTATGTGCGCGCAACAACATCACAAAAATGTGTGCGGGCCGGCGGAAAACATAACGATCTAGAAAATGTTGGATACACTGCCAGACATCATACATTTTTTGAAATGCTGGGTAATTTTTCTTTTGGCGACTATTTTAAAGAAAAAGCAATCGAATATGCCTGGGAGTTACTGACCAATGGATACAAATTACCTGCTGACAAACTCTGGATATCTGTTTATCTGGATGATGATGAGGCCTATAATATCTGGCATAAGTCCATTGGAGTATCAGAATCACGTATCATCCGACTGGGCGAAAAAGATAATTTCTGGTCAATGGGTGATACTGGCCCCTGTGGTCCCTGTTCGGAGATTCTCATTGACCGGGGGGAAGCCTTTGCCTGTGACCGGCCAGGTTGTCAGGCCGGTTGCGATTGTGATCGTTATCTGGAAATATGGAATTTGGTTTTCATGCAGTACAATCGGGATGATTCCGGAAATATGACCCCCTTACCAAAACCCAGTATTGATACAGGCATGGGGCTTGAGAGAATTGTTTCTGTACTTCAGAATACCGCCACAAACTTTGAAACCGATTTGTTCACCCCCATATTTAATGTGATTCAAGATCTTTCACATATGACCTATGGTCATTCAACTGATATTGATATATCCATGAAAGTTATTGCAGATCATAGTCGTGCTGTCGCATTCTTAATTAATGATGGCATATTGCCTTCAAATGAAGGCAGGGGGTATGTGCTTCGACGAATCATGCGACGTGCTATTCGCTATGGTCGTCAAATTGGTCTGACAGATCCTTTTTTGCATCAAGTTGTCGAATCTGTTTTTCATGTTATGAAATCTCCTTATCCCGAACTATTGGACAACAAATCCTTTATTCGGAATGTTGTTATAAATGAAGAAAAACGTTTTTCCGAAACCCTGGACAATGGTCTCAAGATGCTTCAAGATGCCCTTGACAATATGAAAGCTAACAATGAAAACACATTGTCAGGCGATATTATTTTTAAACTTTATGATACCTATGGCTTTCCAGTAGATATTGTTCAAGACATTGTCCGAGATCAGCCTATTTCACTGGATATGGACTCTTTTCACGCGGCAATGTCGCATCAACGAGAAAAATCTCGTTCAGTTGCAACCTTTTCATCCATTGGCGATGCTTATAAGGAATTGTCATCACAAGGTATTCAGACATCTTTTGTGGGGTATACGGCTTTGGAGGTCTCCTCAAATATTTTGTTAATTGTGAGGGATGATCAGAAAGTCGATACCATTCGAACAGGGGATCATATTGAAATAGTGACTCAGGCAACCCCTTTTTATGGGGAATCTGGCGGTCAAATGGGCGATACCGGAGAAATAATCGGTCCCAATGGTATCATTCGCATTGATAATACAAGCAAGGATCCATCGGGCTTATTAATTCATCATGGCACAGTGACACAGGGCGAGATGAATAAAAATCAACAGGTAACACTACGCGTAGACACTGACAAGAGGCAAGCAACCGCAAGCAACCATACTGCAACACATATTCTTCATGCCGTTCTTAGAAACGTTCTGGGAGATCATGTCAAACAGTCTGGTTCGATGGTATCCCATGATCGTTTGCGATTTGATTTTTCTCATTTCTCAAAACTGACGCCTGAAGAAATTTCTGAAATAGAAATACAGGTTAATGCCTGGATTCAAAAAAATATTGCGGTGAATCTCGAAGAAATGGACATGGAAACAGCTGTTCAAAAAGGTGCTACCGCACTGTTTGAAGAAAAATATGGGGATCAGGTTCGGGTGATTTCTATTGATACATTCAGTCGGGAGCTATGTGGCGGAACCCATACAACACATACCGGAAATATCGGTACGTTTTGTATTACAGGTGAATCCAGTGTGGCAGCAGGTATCCGAAGAATAGAAGCCCTGACAGGACACGCTGCGGTTACATACCTTCAATCTATTGTGCAAAGAGAAAATGAACTGACGGCTTTGCTCAAAGAAAAACCATCAGGTTTGACTCATAAGATTGAACGAATGATTCACCGACAAAAATCATTGGAAAAAGAAATAAACACCTTAAAGGCTAAAATGGCATCTATGGATGCTGAAAAAGAAGCGGATGGTATTCAAACGATTAATGGCGTACCGGTACTGATCAAGAAAGTTAACATTGATTCTGCAGCAGGTTTGCGAGATATTCTGGATCAATTTAAAGGAAAAATCAAATCTGGTGTTGTAATCCTTGGGGCGTCACTGGACAACAAGGCATTGATTATTGTCGGCGTTACACAGGATCTGGTCAAAACCTATCATGCAGGAAAACTTGTCAAGCAGATCGCATCAAAAGTTGGCGGTGGTGGTGGCGGAAGGCCTGATATGGCACAGGCTGGCGGGCCAAAGGTAGATCAGTTGGATGCAGCTTTGGAATTTGCGTATCAATTATTTGAATAAGGAAATCAGTCGCAAACCTATGCAGGAGGGACCTTAAGTTCAATCTCGAACATAAGGTTCGCCCCTACATTGGTTTCGGACATTGGTTTGATTTCGATTTTTTTCGAGGTAACATTTTCCCCTAACTTTTTACATACGCCCGACGTGTTATCCTTTACAATCATCAATAATCAAATACAAACAGGGGATCAAAACAAGTGTAATGCTGGTTGCGAATACAATACCAAATCCGAGTGAAATTGCCATTGGAATTAAAAATCTGGCCTGTCTGGATGTTTCAAAGATCATGGGGGCCAAGCCGCCAAAAGTAGTCAGGGTTGTCAGTAGTATGGGACGAAATCGTTTTAATCCAGCAGTCAGAATGGCATCATGGGAGGTCAGGCCCTGTTTGACATATCGATTGGCAAGTTCGATAAACACGAGAGAATCATTGATCACAACACCAGAAAGCGCCACGACACCAAACATGCTCACCACGCATAAACTAAAACCCATCAAATAATGCCCCCAAATCGCGCCAACAATGCCAAAAGGCACGGCTGTTATGACAATGAATGGCTGAACATAACTGTTAAATGGTATGGCTAACATGGCAAAAATAACCATCAAGGCGAACAAGAGGCCCGATATCAAACCTTGCATACTTTCCCGCTGATCTGCTTGCCTTCCCTCAAATTGATAGGTCAGTCCATCGTATTTTTGGACAAGTTCTGGTAAAATCGATTCTTTTAAAGATGAAAGAACACTAGAGGTCTGACTGCGTGGGCGGACATCCGCTTCCACCATAACCAGCCTTCGGCCATTTTTTCGCTCAATTTTTGTATAGGCATGACCATGTTTGAAAAATACAGCATCTCTAAGGGGCATTTCAGTCCCATTGGGCGTCTGGATAATCATTTCTTCCAGATAGTATTCTAAAGACCTTTCTTCAAGGGGAAGCCGAACGACCACTTTGACCTCACTTCTGGATCTTTGCTGACGAAGCACCTCAACGCCATGATAGGCATATCGAATCTGACGTGCCACATCATAAGGTCGTAAGCCAGCATTGATTCCAGCAGGGCGCATTTGAAAGTCAATCTGTTCCTTGCCTGCCTGAAAACCATCATCAATATCAGTTACATTTGGATACTGATCTAAAGCCTGTGCCAGTTCAGAACATGCGGATTTTAAAACGTCCATATTCCGATGACTCAAACCAATTGAAAGTGATGATCCTGAACCCGGACCACCGGCATCAGACTCAAATTTTATCCATTCAATTCCCACAAGACTCCCCACATGCTTCCGCCATTGGCGGGTAAAATCTGCTGTTGAGATGGGACGTTTGTCCGGAGACGTTAAAAACACCCAGATGGTTGACTCATTTTCGTTGATTTTCGCAAATATGCCGGATACAAGTTTTTTTCCACCATTTTTTTGAGCGATCACACGGGCGCTGTCGATTATCTTTTTTTGAACCGAAACTGTTTTTTCAACAGGAACTCCATAAGGAAGCGCCAATGATACTCTGGCATAATCTGACTCAACTTTGGGAAACAATTCAAATCCCATTCGGCCACTTTTGACGTATCCAATGGTCAGGAATAAAACTGCAAGACAGAGGAATGTCGTGATATATCGATTGCGTAAGCATAAAGTTAAAAAAGGGCCATAGCAGCGATGCACACCTTGGATAAAAAAATGACTGAAGCGTTGCTGTAAATTCTGGATAATACCTTTTTTTTTATCATGTTTTCCATGTCCCAAATGAGATGGCAAAATATAGAGGCTTTCAATCAGCGAAATTGCAAAAACACAGGTCACAACAACTGGAATGCATTGAAACACTTTCCCCATAAATCCAGGAACAAAATACAATGGAAGAAATGCGACCATATTTGTTAGGACACTGAATGTCACTGGCATGGCGATATTCAATGTGCCTTTAATGGATGCCACCTGCCAGTCGTTTCCCTCCTGTCGCTCCTGATAAATGCTTTCGCCGACAACAATGGCATCATCAACAACAATTCCTAATGATACAATAAATGCAAACATGGTGATCATGTTAACACTCATATCCAATTGCGGAAGAATCAGAAATGAACCCAAAAAAGAAATCGGAATCCCCAGGCTCACCCAAAATGCCAGGCGTGCCTCTAGAAATATAGCCAATAAAATGAATACCAGAATTAAACCAATCAAACCATTTTTTACTAATAAATCAAGTCGTTGTTTGTAATAGTCGGATCGATCTCTTCGTTTGTCCAGACAAAGGCCAGGCGGTAAATTTTCATTAATTGTTTTCAATCGTCCGGCAACAGCTTCTGAAACCGCAATTGGAGATTGATCCCCCACGCGATACACATCAACACCAATGGCTGGCATACCATTGTACGAGGCATGACGATTGCTTTCTTCAAAGCCTTCTCGAATCTCTGCAATATCTTCCAGTAAAAGCATGGAGCCATCTTCAGAAGTAATCACAGGGATTTTTCCAAATTCATGACATTTATCGCGTCGTTCTTTCATCCGAACAAGGATATCGCCTTTGCGCGTTTTCAAGGATCCTCCGGGCAAATCCACAGCAGTCTGTCGAATTCTTGTGGCAATTTCTTCAAGGGTCAGTTTATATTGACGTAAAATGTGCTGTTTGACTTCAATACTGATTTCATAATCTCTGACACCTGAAAGTTCAACCAGGCTGATATCTTTCTCTAAAAGCAATTGATCTCGGATATCCTCAGCCATCGTGCGTAACACCATTTCGGACTGATCACCATAGAGGACAAGGGACACGACATATCGTTTACGTGCTGCAATATAAACAAGCGGTGCTTCAGCATCATCAGGAAAGGTTGTGATACGTTCGATTTCATTTTGAATATCACGAAGGACCGATGCGTTGTCTTCACCATCCAATATTTCAATATTAACAGTTGCCAGGGATTCAGTGGCGCGTGATTCAACCGATTTGATTCCTTCGATTCCCTGAATGGCTTCTTCAATGGACAAAATAATTCCCTGCTCCACTTCATCAGGACTCGCCCCTGGATAGCGAATACTGACAACCACGCGATCCATTTCAAAATTGGGAAAGATTTCTTTCTTGATTTTTTGAACAAATAGAAAACCGCCAACCAATAAGATACTCATGAGCAAATTTGCGGGTACTGAACGGGTGGCCATCCATGCGATTGTGCCTTTTGTTGTGTTTTGATTCATTGTTTTTTCTCTCAGGCTGTATTATTTCGCCAAAAGCAATTTAATCCCCTGAACAGGCGCCCCTATCTCAGATATGATGACTTGATCTCCATTGTTAATCCCACTTGTAACCATCACATCTTGCGTATCTCTAAAGCCAACAGTCACCTTTTGAACATTTAATGTGTTATCAGGAGAAACCAGCCATACCCATTCATTATTTCGTAATGCTGTCCTGGGAATACGACAGGCATGATTCAATTTTTTTCCAATTAAACATATGGATACATATTCACCAATCAGTAATGGTGGAGACAATTTTGTTGGCTGATCGACCTCCACAATCAATTGTGCCATATGTCCCTTTTTTTCGAGTTCGCCCAGACATTTAATCACCCTGCCATTAACTGTATATTGATTTCGATATGTTATTATGGCCTGTGATCCATTTTCTGAACGATCAGTAGGAATCTTTAGATATTGCAAGCGATCCAGCGGCAAGGAAACGCGTATCCAGTATGTATCAATTCCAACCAGCTCAACCAACACATCCTGCGTGGATATTTGAGATCCCTTTTCGATATTTTTTTTTCTCACAAAGGCATTAAATGGGGTAATCACCCTGGTTCTTTCCAACATAAGCTCTGACTGTTTCAGTGAAGCTTCAGCAGCGGCGAGATCTGCAACTGCCTTCGCAAGATGAGGTTTTCTCAGAATCAATGCATGATCTGCCCTGGAGGTTTTTTCTTTTTTGTTTTTAATCAGAGACCATTCCTGACGCGCAATATCTTGATGTCCCTGTTCCAATTGCAATGCATATTTGGCCTGGGCAACTTCCCTTTGCGCTTGAATAATTGACAGCTTGTAATCATCAGGGTCAATACTGACAATCTCAGTGCCTTTTTCAATAATGCCACCTTCAATAAGATCCGGGTGAAGCATGACTATTTCGCCAGAGACTCTTGATTTTACATTTAATTCAAGTGAAGGGGCCACCGTGCCTGAGGTTTTGATTTTTAATGGGAGATCTGATTGCTTAGCGGTTAATGTTTCAACGTAAATGGCTTTATCCGGACTTTTTCGTTTTTTGGGCTTGCGCCTGGAATTTTTTAAATGAATTGCACCGGCGACTGCCAATGTAATGATAAGCAGGCAAATAATGGATGTCGATATTTTGCCCAACCCTTTTTTTTCAGCCGGAATGGCTTTCGGGGAATTATTCATCAGATTCTCCTGTTTTTGGCATATACATTGATTTCGGCAATTGTCCGCCCAGCGCCCGATACAGATAAATATGGTATTGATAGTATTTCGCTCTTTCTTGAATCATCTCTCGATCAAGACGCTGAACAGTTAAGGTGTGCGTTAAAACCGGGAGGTAATCACTCAAGCCTTTCTGGTATCGATTTCTGGCTTCTTCGAGGGCTTTTTGTACGATGCCCTGCTCTTTTTTTAACGCCTCAATGTGCTTTTTTTGTTGGTGGGTTTGAACGAATGCATCTTCAACTTCCTTAATTGCATTGAATACTGTTTTCCGATACTGAAGCATTTGCGCATACGCTTTGGCCCTGATCGCTTTGGTTTCTGCACGCAGACGGCCAGCATCAAATATTGGAGATGTCAATTGGCTGGCAAGACGAACAAACCAGGCATCGAACAAATTTGCGATTTTTTCAGATTCAAAATTACCTGATGCCGATAAGGTTAATGATGGTAATTGACGAGCTTTCGATACCCATACATTTTGATATGATGCTTGAAGTCTATTCCAGGATGCCCGAATGTCCGGTCGATTGGTTAACAGGTCTGATGGTACACCGGCTGATGGCAATCTTTTAAGCGAGGGAAATTCTTTTCGTGTAACAGTGAAATGTTTTTGAGGCGGAGAACCGCATAGCAGATTCATTTGATTGTATAGCAGGCGTGTTTGTGCCTCAATCATCGGCAACTGAGACAGAATGGATGCAACAACTTGTTGTTGCTGATAGACATCAAGGGAGCCTACCATTCCTTTTTGAAATCGCAAGCGAATGAGTTTGAGATACATCCGATTCGTGGCCAGTTGTTTTTGAAGCAATTCCTGTTGCATGCGCTGGGAAAGGATCTCCAACCAACATATTGCAGTTTCGGAGATCAGGCTGATCATTGCGGTCTGATAATCCAACTCAGCGGCTGTCAATTCAAATTGTGCGGATTTTTTTTGCGCGCGTAATTTTCCCCAAAAATCGATTTCAAAGGAACTCATCATGCCCAATGAAAAGTTGTTTTTCCATGAATGTGTACCGGTATCCATACTTTTATTTTTAGACATGGATGGATCAAAAGTTGCGTTAAGATGTGGATATTGCGCAGCTCCCACAATACTGACCTGTGCCTTTGCCTGCATATATTGGATACGTGTGCTTTCCAATGTCAGGTTGTTTTGAATGGCCTGATAAATGAGGTTGTTTAGTTCACTATCGCCAAATGCGGCGATTCCCAAAAAAAGTGTTGTTTTTTTTTTGTTAACGTCAATGGTATATTGTTTGGGAATCTCGTTTTCCTTGAATGCGTTTGTTTCAATTTCTTTAAAAAAGGAACATGCACACAAAGAAACCAATGATATCAGTACGCTGATTCGTTTAATATGTTTCATAAGTTTTCTATTTTTCTTCAGGAATTTTATCTGATGATACATTTTAATATAATGACGTCTGCTGATAAAAAACAGATTACATTTTTTTTGATATCGAAAAAAAACAGGGATTATTGTTTTTGAAAATACAAGACAAGGCTTTTACCAATCAATGGATTCAACAACTTTTCAATCAACCGGACCCATCTGGATTTGTGAATCATATCCCAAACCAGAAAGTCATGATAATATTTCACACAAATATGTTCATCTCGTGACAATCCAACCAGACATTTCAGCCACCATAAAATAGAATGAAGGCCATGGGCATGATGCATATCCCATTTTTGTACCCCCAGATTTTCCAGACGCTGGATCAATTGGGACTGGTTGTATATGCGAACGTGTCCACCAGGCGTATTTTGATATTCCTTTGATAATGCCCAGCAGATATGTTCAGGGCCATTTCTTGGCACACTGACAACAAGATTTTTTTTGTTCTTTAATACACGAATCATCTCTCTCATGGCAGATGTGTCATCAATAATATGTTCGAGAACTTCCGAACATATCACCAGATCAAAAAATTGATCTGAAAATGGCAAATGTAATATATCTCCGGACAACAATTGCCAGGCCCCATGAGATACGCCATAGGCCTTCTCAAAGTTTAAATTGTCTCTGGCTTTCTCCAGGTCTGCCTGACATTGGTCCACACCCCAAACCTGAACGCCTTCGTATCGTGTACAGGCGCATACATGACGTCCGGCACCACAACCAATATCCAGTATTCGGTCTCCTGGTTTTAAGGATAGTTTATTGAATGAGACTGTAATCATGAATGATCCTAAATCAATTATTTTTCAAGCAGATCAGAATACACTTGAATCACCTTTTCCGCTGCTTTGTTCCAGGTAAATTCCTGATGAACCCGCTGAAATCCTTTTACCCCAATTTTTTCAGCAAGCCCGGGATTGTCTATTAAGTATCGAATTCTATCAACCAATGATTTCGTGCATCCAGGTTTGACTAAAATGCCGGCATCGCCAACAACTTCCGGAAGCGCCCCACCACATGTACTGATCAAAGGAACAGCGCAGGCCATCGCCTCACCTGCTGGCAAACCAAAGCCTTCGTACAATGAAGGCACAACCGCCATACCTGCTTTTGCATATTGCATGTTGTAGGCGTGTTGATCTATTCTGCCCAGAAAATGAACACATGTATGCAATTGTTTTTGCCTAACATATTTTTCAATCAAGCCATTGGGTTTGGGACTGCCCACCACATAGAGGTTGACCGGACGTTCATGACGCAGCACATCCACCGCATCCAGTAAATATTTCAGTCCTTTTAATGGCATGTCCGCACTGTTGGTTGTCAAAATGCGACAGGGATCTCTTTGAATATCAGGGATGGGGTGAAAGGATTGAACATCTATGCCATTGGGAACAACTGCAAATCGGTTCATAGGAATTGAAAATTCTTTATGTATATCTTCTGCTGCACACTTTGAGACAGTAATAATGCGCTGTAATTTTCGTGCCACGCGCATTTGCATTCCAATAAATGAATACCAACGCATGGCCTGAATTTTTCGTAAAAAATTAGGTGCAGTCTGTATGGCAATTCTTCGATCAACAGTCATGGGATGATGTATGGTTGCAACCAGCGGAATTCGCCGACTGATTCCCAGAATACCATAGGACAAACTTTGATTATCATGAACAATATCATATTGCTGAATTTTTGTACGCAAATAATGGTAAGCGCGAAACCCGAATGACACTGGCTCAGGAAACCCCATCGCGCAGACACTCAACCATTCGTATAAATTGATTATCGAACGAAGTTCATGTGTATGTGGGGTTCGAAATAAATCGTCTGGATTATATAGATCCAGGCTGTTTAACTGGATCAAACGAATATTTCCTGGAAGGTCCGGGTATGGCGGGCCGGAAATAACATCTACATGATGCCCCAAATCTTTTAAAGCACTGGCAAGATGTTTAAGATAAACGCCCTGGCCACCACAATGTGGATTGCTACGATAACTGAGGAGGCAGATTCGATAGCGTTTGCTTTTCATGGTTCTTTTTTATTTGTTCCTCATTTTGTAATACTGATCCTCTATCACTTGATGATTCAAGAATGAACGAAGATATATCATGTTATGAATTTTAAAGTCAAGCGATTGCTGGTTAATAGCCAAACTAAATTGTTTTCTGGTGCATGATAATATTACTTGATCTTATCAATAATTCTAGTATATTATTCATATCATTGATTGACAGTCAAAAACGATTGTCAAAAAAAATTATAGGAGGTTTTGATGAGAAAATTTTTTTGGGGCTTTTTGTTTTTTCTATCATTGGCACAGTTGGCCATTGCGGGTCAAACAGTAACTCTGGCAACGCTTGAGTGGGAACCCTATATTGGTCCAAACATGGATAACAATGGATATGTTTATGAGATTGTTGCCGAGGCGTACAAACGTTCAGGGGTCGATGTTGACATTCGGTTTCTCCCTTGGGCTCGCGCAGTCAAGACAGCCGAAACAGGTAAGCGTGATGGCTTGTTTCCTGAATATTATGATGAAGGTCGTCTTGAAAAATTTGTTTTTTCAGACTCATTTCCTGGTGGACCGGTTGGACTGTATAAGCGCATAGATAATAAAATTTCGTATGCAGTGGATCCACAGCAACGACAAACAGTCGCTTTAAAAGCGTTAAAACAATATCGGTTTGGCGTTGTTCGAGGTTATGTCAATACCAAAGCGTTTGACGAAGCGACATTTTTAACGAAAGATGTTGCCAATAGTGATGAAACCAACCTGAAAAAGCTGTTCAAAGGGCGGATTGATTTCATATTTATTGACAAGTATGTGGCCAAACATATTATTGTTCGGAAATATCCGCATTTTCTAACTGAACTTGAATTCATGGAACCCCCATTGGAAGTCAAACCGCTGTATATTGCTTTTTCTAAACAAGCAAAGGATTATCAGTCAAAATTAAAGGCCTTTAACGATGGATTGAAAAAATTAAGAGAAGAAGGCATGCTGACGAAAATTATGGAAAAGCACGGTTTTTAGTTTTATTTAAACCGATTCCCTGGTATCTTTCATATTTGTTTACAAGTCGTTCCCACTTTTTTTCGAATATGAAGGATGCCATAACGACCAATTGAAATTTTTGATGTATCTGTATGATTGATTTCCTGGTCAGTTACTTTTTTCAAATGCTTGGGAATCATCGAAAAATAAGCTCCCCATTTATCTTGAACGTATAATTGTTTGGCACGTAGAGACGTAGCATGCTACGTCTCTACAGAACAAAAACCCCGATGAACATTTTTTTAAATGGGGAGCTTATTTTCCGAGCATTCCTTTGTATTAATTTGTCTTGCCATCAGTTAATTGTTTTGGCTGATTTTCTATATAATCAAGGTATTTAAGATGCTGCTTTGCACGATAATTATCCGGTTCTTCCAACAACACCTTCTGAACCATTTGTTTGGCAATAGGGATACTGCCCAAATTTTTAAACACAATGGCCAAATTATTAGCTGCTTTTAGACAATCTGGATCAAGCGCTTTGGCAGCAAAAAAAGGTTCCAATGCTTCAAAATATCTGTTTTCTTTTAAAAAGCGAAGTCCCTGGTCAAAAAAAGATTTTGCCTGACTGGTATCATTATTATGAATCGTGTTGTTTTTAACTTCTAAAGAAAAATCAAGATTTTGAGTTAAATTAAATTGGGTAATGCGCAAAGCACCATCAGCCTGTTGTGCTTGAAAACCTTTTTTAAAATGGGCTGTTGTACAAAAGATATGAAGCGCATTTTCAGTAACATTTTCTACATAATCACTTTTTAATATTTTTTGAAGTGTTTCATTGATAGCGTGTGTGTCCTGATCCAACATGGATAAAAAGTAAAGCGTATCATTGTCAAAGCAGCGGGTATTTAGTAATTTATATACTGATTTCAGTTTCGCTTTGCGTAATGTCAGATAAAGGCGTTTGGCCAAAAAATATGCCATAAAAAAAGCGCTGGCAAAATATGTTTTATCGTTCTTATCTGTACGATAACAACGGCTGTTTGCAATTACATGTTCCATATCATTTTTGTTGATATTCATACCTTTGGCTTCGCATAATTGTCTAAATATCGCTAGAATCGTTTTTTTATGGAGATAGTTCTTTTTTGTTTTCCACATTTGCCAGGACACTTCCATCAATACTAAGGATTTAATATTATTTCCAATCGGTTGTTTCTTTTTCATGATGTGCCCGAATTGCTAAAGTAACTTAAGATTACTTTGTTTTTGTATGAATTTATGGCATTTTTCATGGGAGGAATTTCAACGTTCAATAAGGAATACTCGAAAAATAATTTCCCCTTTTATCTTTAACATATAATCGTTTGGCACGTAGAGACGTAGCATGCTACGTCTCTACAGAACAAAAACCCCGATGAACATATTTTGTCAAATGGGGAACTTATTTTCAGAGCATTCCTAATAAGTTAATCACAATATCATAAAACTGTGCCACGTTAAAGTTAAATTAACTGCCGCACCCGAAAAAATTCTGCCAGACGAAGCGAAGTTGTTTCAAAGGATTCCACACGTTCATCAAATGCATCAGAATACATAATATGTGTTGGAAACCCATGTTTTTCTGTATCGCGCGCAAAAGGTTTTACCATTCCCCAGGTATTACGACATCCAGGTGTACCGCTATAAATAATACAATCCGCCTGATATAACTTCGCAAATGCCAGGGCGTCTTCCAGCCACATATATGGCGAATCATATGGCCCTCGGATACTTTTCACCATCGGCGATCTTGCATTGATTGCTGACAGACTGTCAATCATGTCATCCAGTGTGTCCAGCTTAATATGATATCCACTGTTGATCTCATCACCTTGAAGATATGGGGCATGATCTGGAAAAAATCGGCTCAAAATACTCCCCAGATGCGAAATGCCATTATCATCGAGAAAGTTCCACATTCGCGCATCAGACGAATAATGATCAATATAACAAAACAAGGCCCGACATTTTTCTGTACCAGACTGCAATCCACTTTTTCCCTGATCTGCATTATTTTGGACTGTGTGCAGCATCGACTCTAATAATTTGGTATATCCTGGCTTACTTGTGGCCAAAAAACGCCCTGCATACATAAACAGATTAAAGATTGGTGGCAAGGGATTGGGTTTGAGCATTTGAAATTCATCTATCTGAGAAATAATTAAATCTTGTTTGTGTGTCTCCTCAAGTCCCTGGCGTAATCGGTCTAAATCCAGCTTATTTCCAGTTTGAGATTCCAAAAATGAAATAAGCTCACGATAATCTTTTCGTTGATATTCTCTGGTTTCTTTATCAAGAAATGATGCCGGATAATCCATTTGAAACAAGGGTTTATTTAAATATGATGCAGAAAAGGCAAATACGTTTGCATTGGTATCACAAACGCCGCCGCTATCGAATACGATAAAATCAATGGGTTCACAAAGGCCGGCAAGATATGCACCCAATGCGCCACGTTGGGATGAACATGATGTTTCAGACAGACCGACCTCAAAACAATAATTCATAAAATCATACGTGCCGCGTTTCCATAAAATTGTTGGTAAGACAGTAAGCGGCTCCATAACAACAGGGACAACATCCATTGCCAGTAAGACAATGGGTGAAAAACAAAATGTGGTCATGCATATCTTTTTGCCCTGATCACGCGCAAAAACAATTTCATCCACCGCATCTTTCACCAGATCGACAAACAATATGCCGGGTTCATCATATTTCCCCAATAAGTCCATCAGGCCTTGAAAATAGGGCATATATTTGAGCATACATTGATATTCTTTTTTTGATCCTTTTAAAGAATCAAAGGCAATGTGCATGCTTTTATGTAACATCCAGTCAAAAGGGTATTCTCGAATTTCAGGTCGCATGATTGATCTCCCTGTTATGTAATACGTTCTAAGAAAGCATCGATTCGCATCCGCAATCGACCGGTATCAGTTTGAGAGCCATACTCTCTTTCCAGACGAATACAAGGGATACCTTCCTTTTCTAATTCAGGTTCCAAAAGGCCATTCTCAGATGCGTGAAGATCACAAAAACGAATATTTTGAAGTACCACACCTTTGGCCTGAACGCTTTGAATTTGTTCTTTCAACAGGCCCAGTCGATAATCAAATCGACCAAACATTCTAGGGCATGGACAGGTGAGGAGATAATGCTCCATGAGCGCTTCAAGGGGAGACAATTTTTCAGATACTTGGGTCTTCCGATGCAAGGGCCCAAAACAGACATTTTCTCCAACGACATTGGCACCCGCAGACTCAATAGTTTGAATGAGATGAATATCATCATAAGCAGAGCCAGAAATCAGAATTCGGGGGCCATCAGATATTTCAGCAGGTTGACTTAAAAATTGTTCATATGCCGCAGATGCTTCTTTTTGAAAAGTCTCCGGTGCCATTGATTCAGCGGCAAGACTAATAAGAAAAGCGTCAGAACCAGAAATTTTGGGCGGATTGAATTTTCTAAGGGTTTCAATTTGTTCAATTATCTTCCTGCTCTTATTATATAGATGAATCGCTTTTTCAATATCTTCTAGAGTAATGGTGATATTAAAATGAGACATGAGAAGTGTCTGCAATTTCTGAAGTTCATAAATAAACCAATCTCTGGCATGGTCTGCAACCTTTCTTGGAATATTCATGTAATGAAAAAAGGGCAGGCGCATATGAGGATAATCATTGGATGCCCGTCGCCAGCATTCATCAAGACGTCGCATGGAGTCACATCCATCAGCTATAACAGCACCATCTAAATGTGTAAGCTTTTTTTCAGCCATTGATTGCAAAATCGCTTTGGGAAATGAACAAATAAAAGGGCCATAGTAGGCATCAGCAATATCCAGGCCATGGATCCCAACACCTCGCAAACGAACAGGCAGAATACCACCGGCATAAAACAATTCTACCGGCACCTGACTACATGTATATCCCACAATTGGATGATTGCTTTTTTTCCATTCTGTAATAGAATCATTAGATAAGTCAAAAGCCGCCTGTTTAATTAAGTTCATCATGTGAAACTCCTTATGTTATCATTTGCCAATATATTGTTCTGTAAAACGTTTCAAGGCTGAAGACAACTGTTCATCTGTGTCAATGGTATCACAAAACGAATGAATCAAATGGGGAACAATATTTTGAATGACAGGGGCCAATGCAGACACTAAGGGCGCTACCAATTGTTCATTCATGGTTTCAATGGCCTCAATATCCAGGGAATCCATCCATTGAAACAATACAGAATGTAAGGCATCGGGGGCAATTTGCTCCAACCGAAGAATCAATTGAATCGTTTGATTAATTATTTCCGCCACTTCAGTCATTTCCAGATCGTGCATTTGATTGCCAATAATTTCAGACAGGTGCTTATCAGGAATGTTATCCAAAACAGACGTTATCTGGCAAGTCTGTCGAATGGCCTGATTTTTTTTCTCAAACCACAGATGAATGGTTTGAGAAAGTTTGTCCTCATTCTCTGATAAATTGTCAAACCAGGCATGCCATATACTGTTCTTGATATGTTCAATGGCCTGTTTTGCTTTGAATACATTGTTGGCATTGACATTTTCAGTCAGCTTTTCAAACATGATTCTGATTTGCTGACTAAGGGCATCTGCACCGGGTTCACCAATGAGTGCAGCCCCTGTATGAATTTTTCGTGCAAGTTCTGCTGATTCATCAAGCATTTGTGCAAAAAATTTCATATCAAATTCTTTAATAATTGATATCAAAATATCTGCCAGTATATCAGGGGGCACATGATTAAAATGTTTAAAGGTGTTTCTTGCAACCATACAGCTTGTATTACCGGCCAGCGGAACAATACTGCACAGAAGCACCATTTTTGCAGGATATTTCCAAAGCATGGAATTAAAAGTTTCTGACAAGGCATTGATGTCTGAAGACGCCTGGGTGAGCAGATCTTTCAGATCTGAAAAATCTATTTTGTTCAAAAATGCACTGATTGCCGGACGCAAATGTTGCGTAACAAATTGATTATTTTCAGTTTCTAATGAATGCGAAAGGACAATCCAGGTTTGAATGGTTTCAGCCCATTTTTGAAAATCCAATCGCTGAATAAGATCTGAAAGTATTGCTGTCTGGTGTGAGGATTTTTCTTTGACAAATGATTGACCAATGGCATTGAGGGTCCGGGGAACAGTATTGAGCAATTCCGGCATAATGGTTGTACAGACATGCCGAAATGAATCTGTATCAGCAATTTTTTCAAGCCAGGAATTCCCTTTTTGCGTGTTTTCCTGATCAGAAATTTCTTTTTTAGACTGGCCAGTCCATTGTCGAATGGATTGCATAACATTTCCAATCATGATCAATATCCTTTCCTGGAACAAAAAGCATTCCAGTGCTTCTATAACATTTCTTTGCGGATAACCCGCATCATTTCAGTAATCATTTCAAATTGTTCTTTTATGGAAACCAGTGATGGGCACAGCAGATCCGCATATATCAATCCAATCAGCCAATAAAAAATGGAATCACTCATTTGTTTCGGCAAATCAATCTGGTTGGCAATTGTATCAATATAGTTTCGTGCAAATCGCTTGAACAGTTCCTCTGTATCAGCTTCAGGCTGATTTCTAAAATAATCCAGTGTCAGTAAAAGAATTTTTTGATAGTAATCTTTATTTTTATTAATAACCTCCCCAGCCTTTATCAGTCGCTTTTCAGGCGGCTCATCCAGATTGGTTGCTTCACGTAATCGTTCCAGATCTTTTTTGATGATAAAACTCATCATTTGTTCAAAAATAGCCTGTTTGGTAGGAAAATAATGATATAAAGCGCCAGTAGAAACATTGAGATCAGCTGCAATTTCTCGCATGGTCACATTAATAAAACCCTTTTTTCCGAATAATTCAAAGCACTTGATAATCATATCTTCACGATATTGATCATGATCAATTATTTTTGGCATTTGCTCCTCTTTTTAATGAAAATATAAAATAACCCTGAAATCAGTCAATTTTTTGAGGTTACTTATTGACTTAAGTGTCTTGCCAGCCGTTTGCCCAGGCCAACAAGCGTTAAAGTCGGTGGTAATCCGAAAGACTCGGGGATAACCGAGCAGTCACATACAAAGAGATTGTCATATTCTGTTTTAAGATTTGTGTCAACTATATCTTGAATTTTTGCTGTCCCCCCCGGATGCGCAGCAGTATACCAGCTTTTATAGATATGACGCGCGCCAGCATTTTTTAGAATTTTTTTGGCACGTTCATATCCATGAAGCAGACTTTTTTTATCTTTTGGATCAAGTCTTTTGCGAACCCCCCCACGTGATGTCAATCGTCCACCAAGACGATCCTTTTCTTTGATCATAATTGTCAGGGTTTTTGAATGTGATGCCAGACGATCGAATCGAAATACTTCAGCAGAAAATCCCAGATAAATGGGAAGCGGGACTGTCATGTCAGTCATCATATAGTTATCATCAGAAAAATGACAGCCGGCAGTCATGGGAAATTCTTTTCCACCATTCATATCTTTTACTTCACCAAACGCAACGATCAATGGATCAAAGAAATAATTCTTTCCAACACCTTGAATCCCCGAATTATTCAAAATAACCGGTGATCCAATGCCACCTGCAGCAATGACAATCTTTTTTGCATATGCTTTTTCAGGGATCAAATTTTGAATGTATTTCACCCCTACAGCCGTGCGTCCATCAAAAATAACTTTTTTAACATTTGCATTGGCCACAACAGTTGCGCCATATTGTTCTGCCTCATCAACAAATTCCCTGGCCGTCCATTTTGCTCCATAGGGACAACCGCTATTACATAAATCGCAATTTGCACGGCATCGCTCCTGGTGAACCAATTTGTTCAAGGGATTCCAGTCATAACCCAAATGCTGCGCCGAATCCATTATACGTTGGGTCATGGGACCAATAAGACTTTCTTTTAATGGCGCGATGGGCAACTCTTTTCGGATTTCATCAATTTCTGAGGATATATCTACCCCATAATTTTTAAGCATATTTACTGGTGGATCAAAAGCAGTTGCATAGTAATAAATGGAACTGCCACCAACAGTCGTACTTCGAACCATTGCCAGCATGTCATAGGTGAACAGTACATTCTTAAAAGGCATGCCTGTATTTATAAGCGCCTGAGGAATCGTACCATTGATTGGCGACCTGTTGCCACGCTCCAGCATTAAGACTTTTTTTTGTTTTTTAGCGAGTTCTCTAGCAACTGTTGCCCCCCCCGGGCCTGTTCCCACTATGATGACATCATATATATTTTTTTGCATTGGCTTGCTCCTGTTTTAATTAGTTATATTGAACATTCGTTTTAAATTAAACACAATTAAATAGAATGTCAAGTTAAAAATGCGAAAGGATGAATTTCAGGTGTAATATTGTCAGATGTTTACGAATTCACAGAACTAAGGAATACTCGAAAAAATAATTAACCCTTTTATCTTTAACATATAATCGTTTGGCACGTAGAGACGTAGCATGCTACGTCTCTACAGAACAAAAACCCCGATGAACATATTTTTTCAAATGGGGAACTTATTTTCAGAGCATTCCTAAGATACGATCATAGGTTTCCTGCGGTGATGTGTTGGATTCTATATCAATTTTTAATATGGGGACATTCTTTTTTTTATACCAGTCAAGAAGTCTCACTGTTCTTTTTTTGAAAAGTTCGAGTTTGGTTTTAATTTTAGAAATTGAATCATCTGTTCTTTCGGTACGATCACCGCCAGTATTATTATGAATTCGGGCAAAGATGACATCAGGTGTGCAGGCAAGGTATATAATTTGTTGAATGGTAGCAAAACGGCTCATACTTTCTGCCTGCCCCTCATGCCTGGGAAGACCATTTAATATCAGTACATGATTTTGCATGTAATGTTTTTCTTGAGCAAAATTGACTAAGATTTTATATGCGATAGAAAATTGATGATCTTCTAATAAAGCGCCTTCAAGCAGAACTTTTTGAACAACTTTTTTTTCTTTGCAATCCAAAACATTTGTCTGTTTTTCCATATCAGCTATTTTGCGCAGTTCGGCACCAAAATCAAAATGGACACATGTTTTGTCATGAAAACCTTTCTGTTCAAATAATTGACCAACTGGTGTTTTCCCTGATCCTGTTGGGCCAATCATTAGAATTGAATTTGAAAATCTCATAATACAGTAAAGTTAGGAATACTCGAACAATAAGTTCCCCATTTACCTTGAACGTATAATAGTTTGGCACGTAGAGACGTAGCATGCTACGTCTCTACAGAACAAAAACCCCGATGAACATTTTTTAAAAAGGGGAACTTATTTTCACAGAATTCCTTAGAATTTATCATAAAATATCATGTCATCTTCAACCCCCAGATCATGCAGGGTTTTGATAACCGCATCAATCATGGGAGGGGGGCCACATAGATAGTATTCTATTTCAGTGGGATCTTCATGATCGTTCAGATAAGCATCATGTAAATGTGTATGAATAAAGCCTGTTGGACCAGACCAGTTGTCATTTTGTTCCGGATCAGACAGAGCCACATGATACGAAAAATTATGATACCGATTTTCCAAGTCTTTGAAATCTTCATCATAAAACATCTCCCTTTTTGACCTGGCACCATACCAAAAAGAGATTTTCCGATGTGTATTCATCCCATCAAGTTGATTGAGAATATGACTTCTTAATGGCGCCATACCAGCCCCACCACCAACAAAACACATTTCGTAATCAGATTCTCTGGCCATAAAATCACCATAAGGGCCACTGACAGAAACGCTGTCCCCGGGCTTTAAACCAAAGACATAGGAGGATCCAAACCCAGGCGGTATTCCCTCAGTACCCGGAGGTGGTGTTGCTATTCGAATATTGAATTTTAAAATATTTGCTTCGTGCGGCGGATTGGCAAGGGAATATGCTCTAAATCCGGGCTTAATTCCCTGCGCAGCCAGAGCCAATAGATTGTATTTTTTCCATTCACTGATATACTTACTTTCAATATGAAAATCTTTAAAACGAATATCATATTCAGGCACATCAATCTGCATATATGCCCCGGCCTTGAAATCAATGGGTACTTCAGGTTTTAAAACCAATTCTTTAATAAATGTAGCGACATTATTATTTGAAACAACTGTTGCGTTAACTTTTTTGATACCAAAAATGGATTCCGGAATCTGGATTGACAAATCATCTTTTACCTTTAATTGACAGGAAAGGCGTTTGTTTTGATATTTATCCTGTCTTGAAAGATGCGCAATTTCTGTGGGAAGTATACTTCCGCCACCTTCATTAACAACACATTTACACATGCCACAAGAACCCGATCCCCCACAGGCGGATGGCAAAAATATATTTTTATTGGAAAGTGCAGACAACAAGGATGGCGTACCCGAAACTGTCAGTGGTTCATCTGTATTTCCATTAATTGTAATGTTATGTTCACCTGTTGAAGTTACTCTTGTTTCTACAAACAGTAAAACAGCGACAAGAATACAGATAACACTTGAAAAGACCAATAAGCTAATTAAGTAAATCAATGTCTCTCTCCCCTTGCTTGAATATTCTTACAAAGTTATCCCTGAAAACATCATAAACGTCATGGCCATCAATCCGGCTACGATCATTGTCATACCAAAACCATCAAGGCTTTTGGGGACATCCGCATAGGCCAGCTTTTTTCGAATGGCAGCCATCGAAACAATCGCCAGCATCCATCCGGTGCCAGATCCGGTACCAAAGATGATGGATTCAATAAATGTGTAATTTCTTTCAACCATGAAAAGTGAGGTCCCAAGAATTGCACAGTTCACTGCAATAAGCGGTAAGAAAACGCCCAGACTGGCATAAAGCACAGGAGAAAATTTATCGATAATCATCTCAACAGCTTGAACAAGTGCAGCAATTACAGCTATAAAAGTTATATATTTTAAAAAGCTTAAATCAATATCTGGCAACCCCATCCATGAAAGCGCCCCAGGTGCAAGCAGGCCATGATAAATAAGCCAATTCAATGGCGTGGTAATCGCAAGGACAAAAATGACAGCAAAACCCAAACCGGAAGCTGTTTGAATTTTTTTTGAAACTGCTATAAACGAACACATCCCCAGGAAATACGCCAGAAGAATATTTCCAATGAATACAGAATTTATAAACAAGCTAAATAATTCGTCCATTACTTCTCCTTATTTCTTTGATCCGGATATGCTGTTTTTCAACCAAACCAAAAGTCCAATAATAAAAAATGCCCCTGGCGCCAGAAGCATCAAGCCCATATTTTGATATCCCGCATCATAAATAAAAGCCGGTATAACTGGAAATCCAAGAAATTCACCTGCGCCAAGTAATTCCCGAATAAAAGCCACTGCTATCAGCACAAGGCTATACCCCAGCCCATTCGCAATGCCATCAACAAAAGAATCCAATGGATTGTTGGCCAGCGCAAAGGCTTCTGCTCTTCCCAAAACAATACAATTGGTAATGATTAGACCAACAAAAATGGACAGTTGTTTTGAAATATCATAAAAAAAAGCCTGTAAAATTTCATCAGTGACAATAACCATTGATGCAATTACTGCCAGTTCAGCAATAATTCTGATATTTGATGGTATCTTATTTCGCATGCTGGAAATAATCATACTGGAAAATGCAGTAACCAGGGTCAAGGCCAGACTCATGACAATGGCTGTAGACATTTTAACAGTCACAGCCAGAGCAGAACAGATACCCAGCACCTGATACGCGACCGGATTTTCACGCCAGATACCTTTGAAAAGAATTTCCTTGTATTGTGTGGTTTCATTTGACATAATGTTTATTTCTCCAATGTTTTCATTTCCTTCTGACGAAACGAAATTGAAAGCGGTTCATATCTGGTTAAAGTGGCTTTTATTCCTTCAGACAGATACTTTCCTGTCAGCGTTGCACCGCTGATACCATCAACATAATGATCTTGTAAATTTTTGGGTAAATTCTTGACCTTACCTTTTGCAATACCAACAGATACAAACTTGTCCTGAGAATTAAGTATTTTTTTGCCTTTGAAATTTTTTCGGAACCATGCATTTTCTATTTCTCCACCCAGGCCGGGTGTTTCCGAATGACTGAATACTGAAAATCCAGATACTGTCTGACCATCATTTTCAAAAGCAAGATACCCCCTGATTTTTCCCCATAATCCTTTTGTATTGATTGGCAGGATATAGCCATCAATAACATTATTCGTATGATAATAATATAAATGTAAGGTATCATCTGCTTCAATTTTAGCAGGTTCGCCCTTTTGATTGACCATCCCCTCCTTGATATGTTCATTGTACAATCTCAGTATTTCAGTTTTGGAAGGTTTCTTATTGATTAAATTAGCTGCCTTTAGAATATTGGCTTTTTTATCCAGTTTGATATTTTCCTGTTGTAAATTTTTCAAGCCACTTGCAGCGCCTGTTATTAAAAGACTACAAATGACAGAAAGCATCAAGGCAAATTGTATGACATTTTTTTTACTGTTTTTATCAAAGTTATTATCAGACATTGGGAATCCTTTTTGATGTTTTATATTGAATGACCATATGATCCAAAAGGGGCGCAAAGACATTCATGAATAAAATGGCCAACATGACCCCTTCAACAAATGCCGGATTGACAACACGAATAATAATGGTAAAAAAACCAATACAGGCACCATAAATCCATCGGGCAGGATTTGTTCCAGGCGCTGATACCGGGTCGGTTGCCATAAATGAAATCCCCAGTAAAAAGCCTCCCGCACACAAATGATATAATGGCCCCGCTTGCATCCATGTTTCATGGCCATTTGAAAAGAAAAGACACAGTGTTGCAGTAATAATCAGTCCTGCAATGCCACCCATAATGATACGATAATTGGCGATTCCTGTAATCATCAAAAAAATTGCACCCAAAAGACAGCAAAAAGCTGAAGTTTCACCAATACTTCCAGGTATCAGGCCAAAAAATAAATGAGGTAAATCAAATCCATTTTCTGTCAGTGCCTGAATAATCCCAGTTCCCTCTGAACCGGTAATTGAAAGGGCTGTTGCACCAGAAAAACCATCAATGGTATTTTTCGCAGCAATCCAGATTTCACCTGACATGGATATGGGATAGGAAAAAAATACAAAGGCTCTTGCAGTAAGTGCTGGATTTAATAAATTTCTTCCTGTACCGCCAAAGATTTCCTTACCAATGACAACACCAAATGAGATTCCTACAGCAACTTGCCAAAGCGGGATAGTTGGGGGTAAGGTCAAGGGAAATAAAAGCCCTGTCACGAGAAAACCTTCGCTGATTTTATGCCTTCGGATTACCGCAAAAAGTATCTCCCATAAAAAACCAACACCATACGAAACAATAATTATGGGTAAAACAGTATATGCGCCAACAAGAAAACTTTGAATCAATCCAAATTGATGCCCCTGGGCAATTCCAGACTGATAGCCAGTATTATACATGCCAAACAGTAAGGCGGGAAACAGCGCAAGAATGACAAAACTCATATAGCGTTTCAGATCCAAATGATCTCGAATAAATGGGCCTGTACTGGTTTTGGGTGATGGAAAAAGAAAAAGTGTTCTTGTGGCATCAAACAATGGTTCTAAAGCATTATATTTTCCAGATCCTGTAAAATATGGCTCCAGATGATCGAATATTTTTATTAGCGGGTTTTTCATTACGCGCTTCCTTCTAAATTAACTTGATTGAATGATGGCAATCAAGATTTACTGATTGTTGCATAATAATTATTTATTCCCTTGGAAAGAATCTCTAATAATTCTATTTTTGATGGACAGCAGTATGCGCAAAGACCACATTGACAACAATCCAGGAGTCCAAGTTGTAAGGCATCCTCAATCTCATCTGTCACAAGCGCCTTCATTATATATTGGGGCATGAGATCGTTTGGGCAAATATTTTCACAATAGCTGCAATTGATACAGGCACGTTCCTCTCCATGTAATGTTGCATCAAACGCTAAATTACGCTCCATCAGGTAAGACAGAAATGTTTTTGAAACTGTGGGCAATGTCTTACCCAAACGCACAAAACCAAACAATTGTTCCGATTCTTCAGCCGAAATGACATTAAATGTATTTTCAAAAAAACCAGCATACGCATCCATTGATGCCAAACGTCCATTGAAAAGACCTGTTGATATCAATACATTTGAAGGTACGCTGCCAATAAAGGATTGAATGGGCATCCCTTGACGAATCAAATAATGGGGCTTTAGCTCACCTGGTTTTGAAATGGTAACAATTTTCTCAAAAGGATAATGACCAGTGGATAAAAATTTTGCCATCATAATTAAATGGTCCAGCGATATACACCAGGAAAGATTGTCCGCGGAAGATTTCTTGAGGTGATATAATACAACACCTGGATCCCAGGATGGAAAAATATCCGGAACCTGATGCGTTACATATTTTTGAGAATCACCGAGCCTTTCAAAATGGCTCTCTCTTACAGAGACGATAATATTCGGACTAAATCTTTTCAAGACTTTCAAACCAAATGCGAACATATCATGTTGATTTTCAAGTAAAATGCCTGGTGTTGGAGAAAAAATATCGTTGCCATCAAGAGAAACAATAATCATTGGTGGTTTATGTTCAGGGTTGGCGGTATCTTTATAAGGAAATTGCCTGAAACATTGCCATAAGCCACCTTTTTTAAGTTGGGCGATCAGTTGATCAGTATTCATCTCATTTACGTCAGATATGGGATCGAATGAAATATAATCATCCTGATCTTCACATTCAATAACCACAGCCAATAACCGACGACGCGCTCCAAATTGAATTTCTTTAATCGTTCCAGTAGCCGGTGACACATACTGAATGGTCCGGTCTCGTTTATCACAAAAAATGGGACTGCCTGTTTGTACACGTTCATTTTCTTTCACCAGTAATTTGGTACGAATGAATGGAATGTCCAATGCAGAAACAGCAATTGTATCTTGTGGTGGGATCTTTTTAATGAATGTGTCAGGTCTTCCTTTTAATTTAAGATTGAACCCTTTATTAATCGTTAATTTTTCCATCAAGTGTTTTTTCCATTTTTTTATTGAGTTTACATACTGTTTATTGAAAGATTACAAACTCATTTTTATTATTGTTTTTATATCCGAGACATATAATGAACAGGTGTAACCTGCACCAAAAGCAAAAAGGATTTTTTTTGATGTAATTACAAAATACAACGCCGAAAAACAATTATAAAAAAGCCGCACTGCTTTTGGTGTCTGGTTGACACAGATATTGCATTACGTTTTCCTTGTATAACATATCCTTAACAATATAAATACAGCGTACTTCGATCGTTAACCTATTGCATTTCTGTAAATATATTGCAATTCAAGGTTTGACAGCAATTTCCTTTTTATTATTGTAAGCAGGTAAAGTAAAATAAAAATTAGTGCCTTTATTTATTTCACTTGTAACCCAAATCTTTCCATTATTTTTTTCGATATATTCTTTGCATAAGATGACTCCTAAGCCTGATCCTGTTTCACCTTGTGTTCCCTTCGTTTTATATTTTGAACTTAGTGAAAGTATTTTTTTGATTTCTTTTTCAGGAATACCTACTCCTGTATCACTAATTACAAATTCATAATTATTTGTTGAAATATTTGATAAAATTTTTACTTCACCATTCTGTTTTGTAAACTTTATTGCATTTGATAATAAATTACGAAGAACTGCATTTATCATATTTAAGTCAGCAAAAACAAAAGTACCACTTGGTATTTTTGAGATAATTTTAATATTCTTTTGGACAGCCATTTCATTTAAGAGTTGAACGTTTTTTTTACATAGTTCACTGATATCAAACTTATTTTGATTAATATTATTTTTATCAATTTGACTTCTTGACCATTCAAGTAAGTTTTCTAAAAGGCTATAAGCATTTTTAACAGATTTATGTGCTTTGCTGATAAACCTATTAATTTTGTCATTTTTAATTGATGAGGACAATTTTATTAACATATCCATAGAAATTATTAAAGGATTAAATATACTACGTAAATCATGAGCAATAATTGAAAAAAATTTATTTTTTGAATCGTTTAAAGATGAAAGCTCTTCATTAAGAATCAATAACTGGTTATTTAAAGTTATAAGTTGTTCATTTTGAGTTAATAATTTATGATGAATATTAATTCGTGCAAGGAGTTCTTCAAACTCAAATGGATATGTTAAATAATCTACAGCACCAGATTCAAAGCCCTTTACTTTATATTCAATATTATCAAATTTTGTAACAAATAATATTGGTATAGTCTTATATAATTTTTTAATTGCTTTACATAATTCAAAGCCATTTAATTCAGGTAATAAAACAGCTATAAGTATTATATCTGGTTTAATGATATTCAATTGACTCAGAACTGTTTTGGGTTTTCTTAAAACAGTTGTTTGATAACCTGATTCATTTAGTTTTTCTATTATAACATCTTCAATACTCAAGCTACTATCAATAAATAAAATCTTAAGTTTATGATTCATCCATTTTATTCCTTCTACAATAAACAGTTTTGTTCTGGTTAATATTTTATTTAGCATTTTTTATTTGAATAAAATTAATTTTATCATGAATAACAGTAAAATCAAGTAA
>Ga0272440_1000398_pt1 | contig 37075 bp, 20 predicted proteins | sample SSMMMBAug17_FD_192440 | JGI IMG/M metagenome (GOLD analysis project Ga0272440, IMG submission 192440) | Marine sediment archaeal communities from Little Sippewissett salt marsh, Falmouth, MA, United States - SSM-MMB-Aug17 | ecosystem: Environmental > Aquatic > Marine > Wetlands > Sediment ...
TGTTTGAAAGGGATTCGGGTAATAGCCTGAGTTGTTTTTCACAATAAAAATTATCCACTGGTGTATCATCCTCGGTAACCAGACGATCATAATCGATTTCTGGTGAACTGTCATAAGGGTTTGTATTTATTATTTGAGAATGAGTTTGACGCGCATCAGATTGATAACCATACGCATCTGAATCTGTCTGTAAATGAAGGTGACCAGACATGGGCGGATCGCCTGTCTGATCATTACGTAAGTTATAGGCGATAGTATTGGAATAAGATTGCATCGGCTTTCCCCCTTTCTATATTACAAAGTTTGTTCATCTGCATTGAAATATTCGGGTGTCATGATTGTTATATACGACAGTATTGGGATAAGATTGCATTGGCGTCCCCCTATTTCAATGGGTGACAAAGCTATCTACCAATGATTGGGCAATTAAACTCCATCCATCAACCAAAACGAACAGCATTAATTTAAAAGGTAAAGATACCATAACTGGTGGCAGCATCATCATACCCATTGACAATAACACACTGGCAACAACCATATCAATAACCAAAAAAGGAACATATATAAAAAATCCGATAATGAAAGCGGTTTTAAGCTCGCTGATCACAAAGGCTGGGATCAAGACCATTGTTGGGACATCAGCTTTGTTATATGGTTTGTTATAATTGGACATTTTGAGAAAAAGACCAAGCTCCTTTTTTCGTGTTTGAGAAAACATAAATTCACGAATCGGGTCCATCGCTTTTTCTATAGCAACTTCAGTTGTTATCTCTTCTCGCAAATAGGGTTGAATCGCATTATTATTTACTTTCTCCCAGACAGGCATCATAATATAGAAAGTTAAAAACAAAGCCAGCCCAACTATAATTTGATTTGGCGGCATGGAATGGGTTCCCATGGCCTGTCGTAAAAATGAAAGAGAGGCGGCGACTCTAACAAATGAAGTTAATAAAATCAGGAGGCTTGGCGCAAGGGCGATAATTGTTAACAGTGCAATTATTTGAAGCAAAACTGATACTTGTTGCGGGTCATCAGTTTGAGCAACACCTATTTGAATGGTGGGAATCGGAATTGTATTTGCTGCATAAGTGGTAGAAAAGCTGCACAGACAAATAATTGCGATAAGCCATCCATATTTTCCGATGATGTTCATTTTTCGGATTGCACCTGAGAGATCTTATTGGGGTTAATGTTGTATGTATCCAAGCTGTATTTATCTTTCAGCGTACTATGCTCAACATGCGTTTCATCATCAGATGAACTCATATTTAAATCTTTCGCCAATAATGGGACTTCATCAGGGATATCATCTAACTGGTATTTTGAAATACAACTGATATGATCTGCTGTAACTCCCAAAACCAGACGTTCCTGCATGACATCCAGAACCATAATCTGTTTTCTTGGCGCGATGCTAAAGGAAGATATGAGTTTGATTTGACATTGATTGATCCCCCCTTTTTGGGTCAATCGCTTGAGTGCATACAGAAAGGCCAGTAAAACCCCCAATACCACACATAGCATGGCAAAAGTTTTACCGGCAGTATACCATAGTTCCATTATTTAGCAACTTCAGGCATCGTATCAATGGGGTTGACAATATCAGTCAGACGTACACCAAATTTCTCATTAACAACGACAACTTCACCTCTTGCAAATAGCTTACCATTGACATAGATATCCATTGGCTCGCCAGCAAGTTTGGATAATTCAACAATCGAACCTTTTGACATCTGAAGTAATTCGCTAATTACGATTCGACTTCGACCCAGCTCGACAACAACTTCGAGCGGGATATCTAATATAAAATCCAGCCCTCTGGTCCATTCATCATCTTCACTGCCAGCGGATTCTTCCTCAATTTCGTCCTCTTGAACCTCTTCTTCTTCTACTTCCTGGCCTTCGAGTGTTTCATCAATATCCATAATAATTTCCTCATAATTTTATAATGTATGTTAATAACAAGTTATTGCGTTTTTTATTGGACAATAAAATCAGTCAAATATATTGTCTGTATTGTTCCGGTTCGCAATGCATTGCTGATTCTGCTGATCAATTCATGTTTCAACTGTTTTTTTCCAGCCAGTGAATTGATTTCTTCAAAACGTTTATTCATGAGTACAAATAAAATGATATCTCTAACTTGCGGATTCCGCTGTTCAATTTCATCCAAAACCTCTTTTCTTCGCACACCAAGCTCAATATTCACCTTTAAATAATGTTTTGATTCCTGATCCGCCAGATTCACAACAAAAGGCGCCATTGAAAAAAAGAATTCTTTTTGCTCATCAACGATCTTTTTTGAAGCTTCAGCAGCTTTAATTGCCTGTATTTGTTTTTCTTCCTTACTCAACTGAGGGGGCGGCGGTTCAGCCAGCAACACTTTCCAAACGATGATCCCAATTGAGAGTAGCAGCAACAAAGCCAAAACGCCAATTATGATAATCAGCAATTTATTTGACGACCCGCCGCTGGATGAACTGTCCTCAGACTCAGTCGTTTCTTCTGTTTCTTCTTCTGCCATCTTATGATTCCTTTCACTCAGTATTATTTGCTAAAGAAAACGCGAAACATTGTTTCGGTATCCTTAATTTTCCCATTTTTTCAAGTATTTCTTACGATTCACTTTTGTCTTTTCAGAATAATCTCTACACGTCTGTTTTTTTGTCTTTCATAAAAGGTTTCGCCAGAGGTGAGCGGTCTGACAGAACCTGCACCACCTGTCGAAAACCGGATCGGATCCATGTGCTTGACATTGATAAAATAATCATGCACACTTAAAGCCCGATACAAAGACAATTCCCAATTACTGGCAAATCGGCTTCGTCCGGGTGTGATTTTATCTGTATGTCCTACGATTAAAATATCATTTGAAACCGCATTCAAAAGATATGCGATTCGATCCAGGGTAGGATACATGGCCGGTTTTAAATCTGCCTGACCCGATTCAAATAAAACATCCCCTTTTAAACCAATCACATAGCCTTCTTGATTTTCATATAATTCGTAATTATCCTCGGTACTTCCCCATTTGTCATTCACATCAGCAGATTCACCTTCATTCATCAAATTCTGAAGCATGGCATAACTAACAATGAGCAAGGCATCCTGTGCGCCATTATCTTCCAAAATTCCTGAAGTTTGTTTCGCCTCTGGAAATAAAAGTGCTCCAATGCCACCTCCTTTTCCAACAGGTTGAAAAATCGCTTTAATGGCAGCAGTATCCATTGACCGCATTGTGAGCAGCATAACAAAAAAGGTCAGCAACAACATGAGTAAATCGCCAAAGGTGACCATCCAAGCAGTAGGGTCCGCAGCATCTTCTGGTTTATCTTTGTTTTTAGCCATAATATGTTATCCACCAAAAATATCGAACACAAAACGTTTGAACATAAAAAACGAAGAGGGCTCTTTTTCATACAGTGCTTTTATTTTATCTCTTAAGCTTAAATCAACCAGTATATCCAATCGTCGATTCATTTCCCGGGTTTTACGTGTTTCATTACTGGCAATGGGATCATATTCTGCACGTCCATATGCAGATACCCGCATGGCATTCATGTTGCCTTCTTCAGTAAAGTATTGAAATACTTTCAATGCTTTTAAGGATGATAATTCCCAATTTGACCGGACCGCTTTTTCTTCTGCTGGACGGCTATCTGTATGTCCCGATATTTTGACAATATGATCATCCTGATTGATAATCTCGCATAGTTTATTCAAGAAGGGCTTTGATGATGGTTTAATTTCATAAGTGCCTTCAATGAATATCAAATCGTAAAGCATGCTGATGATGACCCCTTTTGATGTCACACGAATCATCACTTTTCCGGATGCATTTTGGTCCAGACCAACAATTTTATGGGTACGAAGACTCGTATCTGATGTCATGGGGTCTATCAACAAACTTGGGTTTGAATTGCTTGTTGAGATTAAAGAACCGCCACCAGAAATAGAGCTAAAGGCGCCTTTTACAGAACCCATCACCGCTTTTGCCCGCTTTTCATCTTCATCAGCCAGGGTGTTCAAAACAATAAAAAATGCCAGAAGTAGAATAAATAATGAAACCAATAACCCCCTGGCCACACCTTCGGTATTTGCCTCTGGCTCCATTTTCTTTTTTTTGGCCATATTACATATCCTGTATGATCGTCGTTGAAACCGGCACGATTAAGTTTCTGTTATTTATTCGATAAATGAAGTACGTTCTGAAGGCGGCAGATATACTGTTAATTTTTGTTCAACAATTCTTGGATTCTCTCCATTTGCGAGACCAATAACGCCTTCAATAATGATTTCCCTTACAACCGCTTCCTTACCACTATAGGTTTTCAGTTTTCCAGCAAAAGGCAGACAAATCATGTTTGCCATAACCGACCCATAGAACGTAGTCAAAAGCGCAACAGCCATAGCCGGTCCAATAGAGCTTGGATCATCCATATTTTGAAGCATCTGAACGAGTCCAATTAATGTACCGATCATCCCCATTGCAGGTGCAAAGGTTCCCATCGAAACGAACATATCAGAACCTGCTTTATGGCGGCTTTCGAGAGAGGCCAGTTCAGATTCCAAGATTTCTCTAATTGCCTCTGGTTCAAGACCATCAATAGCAAGCCCAACACCTTTTTTCAGGAATTCGTCACTCACTCCTTCAACATCACCTTCTAATGATAGAATGCCTTCACGACGTGCCTTTGTTGCAAATTCGACAAATTGCTTGATCACTTCCTGTGCTGATGCACCGGTTGCAAAGATAACCTTTTGTGCAATGGAAATTAGGCTGATCGTCTCTTTTAGCGGATAATTAATCATGATTACGCCAAAAGTGCCGCAAACAACAATCAAAATAGATGGAATATTGATAAAAATTGATAGTGGCCCACCCAGCATAATTGCTGAGAGAACCAGGCCAAAGGCTGATAGAATGCCGATAATCGTTGCAATATCCATAGTATTCCCCTGAAGATATTTCTTAAATACAGAATGTTAAAGTTGTTTTTTGATATCAAATTTTTTTGAATCAATCAAGCTTTATCATCAATTTTATTTGAAATCTAACAAATTTTTTTGAATTTTATCAAAAACTTGATATCATTTGTACTGCTGTTGTTCTTGTTTTTCTGACAGATGAATCATTAAATAAATCATTTCAGCCAATCCAATTTGATTATCCGCATCCACATCCACATTGTCAAACACAATACTGTGATCAAGAGAATTACTGAAATCAGCAACAATTTGAGCTGCAATAATCAAATCTTTTAACTCACGCCTGCCATTGTTATCAATATCGCCAAGACCTTCTGTGTAGGTTGCAAGTAGAATAATTTCTGTTCGGGAATTATTGGTCTCACCATCACGCTCAATGTTTGAAATGCTTCTTTTGAAATTATCAAAGCTTCTGGCATCCTCATAAATATTAGTTTTTGAATCAACAATAACTGTGATTTTTGCTCCAGGTCTTGCCAGCCAAGTTTTTGAATTGACAGCAGTGCCCACATTTATTGAACCACTTTTCGTTGCGGTTTCTATCATGCGAAAATCATCCAGTTGAATGCTTCCCCCGCTGGTTTCAATTTCCAGGTATGCAATGACCTTTTCCCATTTTTCAACATCAAGAAGATAGGCGCGCCAGGGCGATTTTTCATCGTAGGTCTTTTCAATCAATGGATCGGGTTTGTTATGATCCGGGTCTGGGGTCAATGGGCGAATTCTCAAAGTCTTAATGCCAGAACCATTTGTTTGCGCTCTAAACATTAATGCATCGCCGCTGAGCTTAAAAGGTGATGATTGGGCAACAGATCCACTGCCAGAAACATACAGATATTTTTTATTGGCCACATCAGTATTATCAGGCAGTACAGGCAGTACAGTCTCTTCAAAATGATTGGTAATATAAACCTCTCCAGAAATTCGCGTCCAGTCAGTAAGTGGCCATGTATCAGATTTGGACAGAATGGTATTATTTTCAAAATCCCCCATATTGATTCCAGAATCGCTCAACAGAGGAAGTCTGTTTCCAAACAGGATATCATCCTGCATTTTGGCCGATCCCAAATCTTCTTTTGTAGAAAGACCATCATCTACGATGAAACTTACTTCATAATCTTCAAGTGTTCCGCCATGTCCCTGATTTTGAATTTGAGCATAAAAAGTAACTTCCATGCCATCAATAGGTTCGAATGGTTTCCACCAGACATCATTTACAATGAGATCTGGATGACCCACTTCAATTTGTTGAATAGCAATATTTACTTCAGCCTCATCATCTATTTCATCAATAATGTTATTTGCATCTGCTATCGCGCGAACATAAATTGTATACCCATCTGGATTATCTTGAGGTTCGGTGCCTTGATAGGTTGGAACCTCCATGATATAAATCGCTGTATATTTTTGACCTTCAGCAATGCCCCCCACAATTTTATCTGTTTGCTGTTTTTTCCAGTATTTCTCACCTTCTTCAGATCCTGAAAGACACGCGACCCTACTATCCTGACAGGTAGACCACTGTAGTTCTGAATCAAGTAATGTTGTCGATAGTGGATTTTCTACAACAGCGGTCAATGTGATATTTCTGCCTTGAATTTGTTTTCTGGGTGAATAATCGGTAATTGAGACTCTGTAATCCGGGCGGCCAATGGATGTGAGTTGTTCTGTAGAAATATTGAAGCCTTCATCCAGAGTATCATCAACTTCTTTGACATCATTTTTTTCATCAATAATAACGCTGATGGAATGAATATCTCCGGATTCGTCCGGTGTGGCGGACCATGTACTTTTTGATTGGACATAACCAACGATAGATTTACTTGAGTCTTCACTCATTCTAAAATTATCAACCATAAATTTAGCGTTATCAGAGCCACTGGTATGTACCTGGATATAAAAAACAGTATTCTCAGGAATTTTTTGAATATCAAGAACATAAGCCCTCCAGGGTGCTTTATCTGTATAAGATTGTTCAATTATTTGTTTTCCAGATTCATCAACAATAACCAGTTTTTTGGTTCCCGAACCTTCTGTCATTCCTCTAAATAAAAGGCTGTTACCGGTACGTTCAGTAATTTTTTCTGATTGAAGTATCGAATTTGCGCCATAAACACTGGCATAATACAGATCGCCATATCTGTTGAATGCATCGCTGCCCGGGCAATCGCTATCGTTTTCAGGACATTTTGATTCCCAAAAAGTATTTCCAGCAATTTTGGTCCATGATGTTAAACCATTCTCAAAACTGGGGTTACTTCCCAGCAGTTTTCTTTTTGCAAAAGGAATTTCTGTGGAAACTTTGGTGCTGCCCAATTCTTTTTTAAGCGCTTCATTCCAATAATCAACAGTAAAGTTGACATCAAAATCTTGAATGGACCCTCCTTTTTCAATATTATCAATGCGAGCATAAAATGTCACTGCTTCACCATAGACTGGATTTTCAGGAATCCACCAGATATCACCCACCACAAGATCAGGATGGTATACCTCAATATGCTGAATGGCTTCATTGTTATCTTCTGCATTGGGACCATTATCCTCTATCAGAACATTGCCTGTATCACATACAACTTTTACTTGAAGCAAATAGTTTTCAATACTTTTAGTATCATCCTCATAAGTTACTTCCATGTTAAAAGTAGAAGTATACTCTTTACCCGCATCCAGACCCGAAATTTTTTCTTTGGATTCGCTAACCCACTTATTCTCGTAATCACAGGTCTTTTTTGCACCTTGACAAACAAACCATTCCAGTTCAGACTCAATGAGTGTGCTATTGCTTGAATCATTTTTTATCACGGCTGTAAAAACGATTTCTTTACCCTGTACTTGTTCTTGAGGCGTGAATGTTAAGGATGCAATGGAATAATCTACCGCATTAATTAAATTAAAGGATTCTTCAAGATAATTATTGTTTTCATTATATTCTGATATCGCATCTTTGCTATCTACAGTTGCTCTCAGTGTATGGTTTCCAGGAAAAGCAGTCCATTCATTTTTAGAGGGAACTGTACTGACATAAGTGATATCAGTACCTGATTTCATACGAAAATCATCAACCCAAAATTCACTGTTATCTGAGCCCGAAGTTTTAATTTCCAGATAAACATATTCATTGTTAATGTCAGAAACATCTAAAATACAGGTTCGCCAGGGGCTGCTCTCTGTAAATTCCTGAGTTAAAAAGGTATGATCACTTGAACTGTACGTACACTCAGTTGATGTAGATGATGTACATTTACGAATAGAAACCTGCTTTGTCCCCGAACCACTGGTTTGACCTTTAAAGATAATACTTTGTGCATTACTTATTGTAAATCCAGATGACAATAGTGTTGAACCATCACCATATATTCGCGCGTAGAATTTATCCACTCTGGCATCACTCTCTTTTTTTATGACATTGTAATCTTCATGTGTCAAAGAATCTTTTATAAGAAATACAGGCCCTTTTTTAGTCCATTGTTCCAGTGATCCCTGTTCAAAATCCGCATTTGAAAAAATAGGCTGGCGATATGCGAACAACACTTCATTATCTGATTTCTCCGCTTCAATCGTTGTTTCAACGCCATTTGCATCAGTAATTAAAAAAGTCGTCTCAATTTCATCAATGGTTCCTCCTTTTTCAATATTTTCAATCTGTGCATAAAAAGTAACACTTTCGCCATCAAGAGGTTTTTCTGGAAGATAACCGATTCTACTGATACGTAAGTCTGGTTTTTCAATTGCAATTATTTGTGTTTTTACATTATCAAAATTTTCCAGATTCTCTGCGTTTTCTTCTTCAACAGGTTCAACAATAACGTTACCCGAATCACAAAAAACGCGCACAAAATTATCACCAAATTCTGTTGTCAAAACATAGGTTGAAGTATATTGTTCATTTTCTGCAAGGGCTGGGATGGTTTCGGTTTGCTGTTCTTTCCATATTTTCTTCCAGTTGGCTTCATCACCACAGTTTGCATAACAGGTGAACCAGGAAAGCTCTGATTCAACCAATGTATCCGAACCCTTATTTTCAAGCAGCGCAACAAAAGAAACAGTTTTTCCTTTTGTCTGTTCTTTAGGTGTGTTTGTAACTTGTATGATTTGGTAATCAGCCTTAGAAACTGTATTTATTGGTTCATAGCGCGTAATCGTTTGTGTATTATCAGTCGCTTCAACATGAATATAATAATCACTGGTTGGATCAGGTTGGGCAATCCAGTTTTTTGAGGCCTGTACTTTCGCAACCATGACCGAACAGGTATTTTCAGTAGTGGAGACAATACGAATGTCATCAATCATCATCGCTGCATTGTCCGCACCTTCTGTAACCGCTCGAAAATAATAGTCTTTATTGTTAAAATCTAAATTATAAGGCGCCACATCAATAATTTGCGCTGCCCACGATTTATTAGTGATGGGCACTTCAATAACAGCAATTTTTTTTGTGCTGTCAAGAATCTGGACTTTCGCATCTCCAGAGCCTGACACATATGCTTTGAATAAAATATACTTGACGCCCACTTTATTGAAAGGCTCTGACGATGTGAGTGTGCTATTCCCCGAAAGGCGAACGTAGGATTTATAACCACAATGTTTATAATTAGTCGTATCCACATCTTCGATAATCTTTTCCGGGCATTGAAGGTCATCAATTGTGCATCGGCTTTCCGAAAAAACATTACCTGAATAATCCCAATATTTTAAGATATAATTTGAATCACAGGAGGGTAAGCCACTGCATAAAAAACTGTCTTCACCGCTAAAGTCCGCATTTTTAAATGCGGCTGTGCCCAATGCAAAGGGAATATCAGCAGTAATTTTTTCCTTTGATACTTCTACCTGTGACCCATTCAGTCCTTTACTGACTAAAAATCGAACTTCAAGATCATCGCTGGTGCCCCCTTTACCCTCATTATCAACGCGAGCAAAAAATGTAACTTCTTGTCCATCTTTTGGATTCTCAGGAGACCACCATATTGGGCCTATTTTCAGATCGGGTTTAAAGATTTCAATTTGATCCGACAGTTCGTTATTTTCATTTTCTTCAATGATTTTTTCTCCAGCATCTGCAGTTATTTTGATCTCGTTAACACCATATTCCGGTGTAAACGTAAACGTTGTTGTATAAACTTCGTTGGCTGCAAGGCCTGAAAGGGTTTCTTTTGTTGTTTTATCTCCAAGCGCCCACTGAATTTCAGACTCAACTAAAGTTGTACCACCAATATTTGTTATTTTTGCTGTGGCTTGAATATCCTCGCCTTGAACTTGCTTTTCAGGTGTGAATTCCAGGGCTGAAACTTGATAATCTGCTTTTTTAATAAGCGTGGTGTCCAGGGGATCATCACTGGCCAATTTTTTCTCTTTTCCTGCTCCGGAAGCCCCATCAATAGTAACTGCTACTGAAATATTGAATGATCCTGGTGATGCTGTCCACACTTTATTGGATTCTGCAATGGTCACAAAAACATTATCTGTACTTGGCGGTGACATGCGAAAGTCATCAATAACAAATTCAGCATTTGCAGCATCCTGTGTCAACACTTCAATATAAACTTTATCATACGTATGACCGGATGGCATTTTGATCAGATTTGCACGCCATGTTTGCTTCTCTGTATACACTTCTTCGTACAGAATGGGATCACTTGTATTTTGTATACCATCTACCAGTTCTTGCCGAATACGTATTGTTTTTGTCCCTGACCCATCTGTATAGCCTGAAAATGTAATAATATCATTGATAAGATTAAATGAATTGGATCTTATCAGGGCTTCAGAACCATATAACCTTGCATAATATCGATTAGATATATTTGTTTCACAAGTCGATCCCTGCTGATTACATCTGTCAACAACAGATGCACTTCCTGAAACATGCTGCCAGGGATACCATTTATTCGATTCTTTTTCTCTTGTCGCAAAAACACAGTCTTGTTCATCAAAAGCATCAATTATTCTTCGATCAGCCATAGGAATATCATCTTTAATTTTTGTGGTGCCCAAATCCTCATTCTGTTCAGGATTAACCTCATCCATTACAATAAAACTGACTTCAAAATCATCTAGGGTCGCGCCAGTATCATAATTGCTTTTATTTTCTATTGCAGCGTAAAAGGTCACTTCTTCACCATCATTGGGATTTTCAGGCAGCCACCATATGGATTGCACATTCAGGCTGGGCTTATTGACCTTGGTTTCAGCATCATAATAAACTGTATTATTATTGACATATAATTCACTTACATTTAATTCAGGATTCACCTCAGCAATAATGTACGTATTTCCATATTCAGCAGTGTAAGTAAATAATGACGTATAAGATTGATTTTCTGATAAAGCCGGCACTTTTATTTTTTGTGCCGGATTTCCCCAGTTGTCTTTCCAGTTGTCTTGATCTCTGCAAGAAGGATTTTCAGTATCCAGACATGTGTACCAATATAAATCTGTTTCAAGTGATGTACCGCTGCCAATATTAATAATTTCAGCCATCACTTGAACGTCACGTCCCTTTATCTGGTATTGCAGAACAGGAAAATCAGCAGGTTGTTTAATCCAATAATCTGTCTGGTTTACTTTTGTAATTGTTGTATGATCCACATTATTCGTACTTGACGTCTCGTTGTTGGGGTCATAGTCATCAGGCTCAGCCAGCACATTTTTAACATCAGCCTTCACTGATATTTCATGACTTCCAGTAGTTGCTTCCCAGGTATCCTTTGATGCAACTGTTGTTACATAAACATTATTATTGGAACTGTTATTCATCCTGAAGTCATCCACCCAAAATTCCATACTGCCTGTGCCTTCCAAAACCAGTTCAATATAAACCTGTTTGCCAATATAACTGCTGACATCCAACACGTAAGCGTTCCAGTAAGATTTACCTGTATATGTCTGTTCCATACAACTATCTGCATTCTCACATAGACGCAGTTTTTTTGTACCAGAACCAGTCACTTGGGCTTTAAATTCGATAATATCACTATTGACAAAAAATGTACTTGAACGAAATTTCGTCCCTCCTCCATACAATCGTGCATAATACAAATTGCCATCTAAGTCATCAGGATTACATGAGGCATTAACCTCAACGGAAGTATCATTTGAGCGACTGCAAATACATTGTGTGTCGTCGATTCCGCAATAACTTTCTTGGGAAACCCCCCCGCTTACAATTGTCCAATCGCACAATTTATTTTTATTATCCAAAGTACTGGAACAGTTTCCTTCAAAACCGGCATTTGTGAAACCAGGCTGCGATTCCCAGCCGAGCTTTCCAAATAGAATATCATCCTTAACTGTCGTTGTTTTCAGATCAATTTCCTCATATTGACCTTCATCAACAATAAACTGTACATCAAAGTCAGTAATAGCACCACCAAGTCCAACATTATCGATTCTGGCATAAAATCTGACTTCCTGACCTTCAAGTGGTTTTGAAGGATCCTGATTATCAAGGGGATCTTCAACACGCCACCAGATTTTTTTAACTTCAAGATCAACATCATCAACAAATCTCATATCAAATGCCCGATTATACTGCGTATTGTCTTCAGACCAATTATTTTTTTCTTTTAACAAGAAATCATCATTGATAAACGCATGTACATTTATATTTCCACTGATAACCGGTAACTCGAATGTATGTGCATATGTTTCATTTCTGGCAAGACCAGGTATTGAATCCGTTTCCAATGATTTACCATATTGATTTTCTTTGACGCTCAAATACCAGTTCATATTGGATTCAATAAGCGTTGGCCCCCCATAATTTTTAATAACAACCTCATACAAAAAGTTTTTTCCAATAAATTGGGTGGGCGGGCTGACATTAATTGAAACAAAATCATAATCTGCCGGATCAATCCAGGATTCACCTGGCGCACTTTCATCATGCAAACTTTCAGTAAGTAAATTATCATCTGATAACTTAGCAGTTATATTAAATCTTCCAGGGGTAAAATTAATTTTATCACTGAAAGGAAAAGCTTCCCATACTTCGCTAATTGGAATGGAAAACATAACAGGCTGAAGCGTACTGCCATCTGGTACAATGGGTGACTTGCCAATATCATCCACTTTAAGGACAATATTCGTTGATGTGCCTGTTTTGATTTCACATGAGAATTTTTCACCAACTAAGTCACTAATATCCATGACATAAACCTTCCAGCTATCCTTCGATGTTGAAACTTCCTGGGTGCGCAGTTGATTGGTTCCTGTGCAATCGGTACCCGGCTTACAAAGAGAGAACCATCGCTTGCCAGTTCCTGATGCGTTGGCACGAAAAACAAGGATTTCATTGTCATATACATCGTATGTATTTTTTGAGCGTATAATTGTATTTTTGCCTGATAATTTTACATATTTTTGATTTTTTAATTTATTTAAGCACATGCTGTCGTTATCAGCGCAATAACTTTCTATAGAAACAGTACCCGATATCACATTCCAGTCTTCTCTATTAATATAATCCACATCATAGTTGAAAGAGTCAATAATCTCTTTTTGTGCAGGCAAAATCTGATCAACAACTGTTGTCGTCCCTAAAGAAGTATCTTTTACAGGGTCGTATTCAAAATCCAATTCTGTAAGCGTAAAATCAACATCAAACTCTAAAATCGAACCGCCCAACTGTTGATTTATAATGCTTGCATAAAAGGTAACTTCTTCGCCATCAGTGGGAACTTCTGGCACCCACCACACATTACTGATTTTTAATTCGGGTTTTTGAATGGAAATGTCTAAAGGGTCGGATAGATTATCATATACGTTGTTTTTTTCTACAATGTCTCCGCCTGGATTGACATGTGCTCTGACAGAATGCGTACCACTTACAGCCGGCCAGGTATCTTTAGATGAAATATAACAAAATGTATAATTCTGAGGATTTGGACCAAGGGGAATGCCCTCCTGATATTTTTCATTTCCCAGACTGACTGATTCATGCTCTTTTTGATCGATATAAATAATGAATTCAACTTCAAAATCATCAGTGGTGCCACCTGCACCCCTGTTCGTTACGCCAGCGTAAAATGTAACTTCCTGACCTTCAATTGGATTTTTTGGTGTCCACCAAATCATGGGTTGTGTGCCATTTTCATCATAAGATGCGATTTGTAAATCAGGATAACTAATCGTAAGTTCAGGTAAGACAAACTCATTGTCTAATTCATCACTTTCGGTAATCACACCGGTATCGCTGCCTTCAACATAGTCACATTTGACTCTTATTTGAAGCGGCCCACCAGATGTCACCTCATGAGAATAGGTTTCGATCTCTTCCTGACCTACTCTCAAACCTGAAATCGTATCTGTTTCACCGGTTGACCAGTTCTCTTCTTTGGCACAAAGGGTTGTACAATATTGCCATACAAGGGATGATGTTCTTAATGTTGCACCTTCACCTACGTTCTTTACAACTGTCGTAAAGACAATGTAGCCCCCCTGTACCTGATCTGTGCGGTCTGATGTTAAACTCATTATCTTATAGTTGGGTATATCCACATCAACCGCAGATAGTGGATTGATTAATGAAAAAGAAATTAAAAATATTAGAAAGGATAACAAAAAATATTTTTTGGGATTCATTTTAAGGCCTCCAATTATTGGGGAAATGATTTTTTTGCCCACTATTGTGGGGATTATTTATACATTTATCGTTCGAAATGCAAAATGCATAAACTTTTGAATTCTATAATAATGAAAGGTGGATGTCAAATAAAGAGCGCGGTTTTTTTATTTTATTAAAATTTTTTGGCAATAAATGTATCTTTGTGCAATGGTTTCAATTTTTGTCCATATCTTGAAAAAACATATAATCCCATATTTTGAGCAAGTTGATCTGATTCTTGTTCAAATGAATATGCTGCAACCGCTGCAAGAATATTAAAATCTTTAAATTGTTGAAATTCTTGACGAAATACAGGTATTTTTTTGACAAATTCCTTTAATCTGTTGATGCGTAAGCGATTTTTTACTTCAACGATACCAATTTGTTTTTTATTGTAAAGCACAATATCATATTCAGCCTTCTCACCTTTCACATGATGTCTGACATTATCGAATTTGATATCTCCTAAAATGGGGTATTGAGAGAAGCTGTCGTAAAAAAATTCTTCGGGATCAAAACCAACAGTTACGCCAAGTTGACGCAGATCTCGCATGGAGCGACGTAGTTTTTGGATTTTTTCTAATTCTTTGTCACTTCGTTTTTTTAGTTCGATGAGTGACTCATTGAAAGATTTGTTTTGTTTTTCGAAAGACTTGCTTTGTTTTTCGAGCGACTTTTCGAAAGTCTTGCTTTGTTTTTCGAGCGACTTTTCGAAAGCCTTGCTTTGTTTTTCGAGTGACTTTTCGAAAGCCTTGCTTTGTTTTTCGAGTGACTCATTGAATTTATTTTGAGATATCGCCAGGTTCGCTACAAGATCTATTAATTCTTGATCAGTCATAATAACTCCTTAGGAATTCTCGAAAAATAAGTTCCCCATTTTCTTATTGTCAGCCCGATGTAGGGGCGAAACTTGTGTGCGCCCTCGATCATCATAAATAACAAGACCAAAGTCCGGTAATAATTATATAAGAACCTGACTTTGGTCTCAAAAAAAATATAAAAATCAAAGAAAAAATTATCGTTTCAAATTAACAACAGTTTGAATCATCTGATCAGTGGTTAAAATCGTTTTAGAGTTCGCCTGATAGCCACGTTGTGTGGTAATCATTTTTACAAATTCAACTGCAATATCGACAGTTGATTGTTCTAGGGAACTGGAAATGAGCTGACCCAATCCATTGGTTTGAGGTGGATTGATTGCTGGCGGTCCACTTTCAACTGTTTCTCTGAAAACACTGCCACCGAGTTTATCTAAGCCCTGATTATTATTAAATCGTGCCATACAGATCTGATAAAGGGGAATCGTTTTACCATTACTATAAACGCCTCTAATTGTACCATCTTTTTCGATTGTCATATCCTGAATTTCGCCACGTGCGAAACCATTGGCTGACTGAAACATATTAACCGATGTTGATGCATATTGCGTTGTTGCCAATGTTTCACTAACCCATGAAGTTCCATTAAAAGCAGCTCCAAAGTTTAAATCCATGCTCATTGTGATTGCTGCACCCGCTTCGTCCACTAAAAAAGCAGCAGAAAATGTGGGATATTCAGTCGTTATCGCCGCAGCAGCATCTGGTCCAATTTGAATTTCCTGGATCTTACCCTCAGTGTCAAATTGTATGTTACCCGCTGCAAGCAATCCAGCAGTTGCATCAGCAGTTGCATCCTTGTTTTTATCTTCATCAGGATTGGTTGTAACAATAAAATCCCACTTATTGGCTGTCCCATCAAATGCTTTATCAAAATAAACAGTTACATCATGAGAATTACCCTGTACATCATAAACTTTAATTGTAGCTGAGTGAGAATAATCTGTTTCAGCAATAATCTTTCCATCTTTTGTATCATCATCAGCAACAGCAGCAGTATCTGTTGCATCCCATCGCGCACTCAGTTCAAGGGTACTTGCACTTTTAGTTTCCGTGCTATCCAGATTCGTTAACAATTTTACTTCTGTCGTTTTTATCGGGGGTGCAATTGTTGAGTCAAGTATAATATCACCATAAGTTCCGACACGTGCACCGCTTTCAGCATCTAGTTGATATCCTTGCACTGTCATACCTGCTGAATTTACTAACGCATTGACTTCATTGATTGTAAAAGCACCTGATCTTGAAAAAAGTTGTTGTGTCGTCCCTTCTGGTCGAAGCACAAAAAAGCCCTCCCCATCAATTGCAATATCAGTAATAGAGTCGGTGGTTTCAAATCCTGCTTGAGAAAAGGCGCTGGAAACTTCTGAAAGAACAGTTCCCTGACCAACCTGAGTGGTTCCATTACCTGTAGTAACAGTTGTATTCAAGATATCTTGGAATGTCGCACGACTTCCTTTAAACCCTGAAGTATTAACATTCGCAATGTTGTCGCCGATTACTGACATGGAGTTGCCCAGTGCTGTTAATCCGCTGACACCTGCATATAATGAACTATAAATTGACATTTTTTGCCTCCTTAAAAAAAATAAATGGGGAATTACGCATTACGAACAGCGAATTGTATTGTGCAAGTCGGCATTCGTAATGCGTAATCAGTTTTTATAAATATTTTTGCGATATTCGCATTTTTTTTATGATTGTACGATAATCATTTGAAAAATTTTATTTTATTTTCATCAATAATGAAGGATACTTTTTTCTTCTTTTACTGATCACTCACCAGATTCATCAACTTTTTTCACCTCAAGCACATTTGCCAGAGCCACTTGTTTATCGCCCAATAGGAGATACGCCAATCCATTGGCATGCGTAACACCAGTTACCTCACCAGAACTGAAAGTATCAATTGTGATATAGTTACCAAACTGATTCTGTCCAAAAACGTCAAATGTATAGTTGCCATCAGATACATCATAGCCAAGATTGTCTTTGCCTTCCCATTCCACTGGATATTCACCCGGATCCATCCAACCCGCATTGATTGTTCGGACTTCGTTTCCATATTTGTCATAAACAGCGATGGTAATGTTGGCGCCTTCATCAATTTTATAACTTCCAGTGAGATTATTGCCATCTTTACGAATGATTGAGTTATCATCTGCTTTGACAACCTTACCAATATAATTAATTGGATCGCCATGTGCATCAACAGAAACCTCAGATTTGATTTCTTCCAGATTTTTGTTAACATCAATCATTTGCTCAAGGCTGGAGAACTGTGCCAATTGCGATGTAAACTCAGTGCTTTCCATTGGGTTTAATGGATCCTGATTTTGAAGCTGTGCTACTAATAGTTGCAAAAACTGTTCTTTGTTCATTTCGGCAGATTTTTCAGCCTCTGATTTAGGTGTTGCATCTATATTGCGATTGTTTGCAATTACTTCGGCTATGGTTGACATATTTTTTGCTCCTTCTAAAATAATCTAATGGGGAACTCATTTTCTATTTACAAGTCCAATGCAGGGGCGGCGAACCTTGTGTTCGCCCATCGTTACAAAGGAACGAATGCGTTATTCGTAGGGCGAACACAAGGTTCACCCCTACAATAAGAAAATGAGGAACTTATTATTCGAGATTTCCTAAACAATCAAGCTCAAAGACGAATCCCCATAAATAATCGGTCGTCTTATTGTTTCTGTTGCAGCATCATCGGGATTTTCATCTGATTGTCCATCCTTATCATTTCCCTTAAAAAATCGGCGTCGCTCATTCACTTCGCTCTGGTCATTCGCCAGGGATTGACCTAAATCATAATTAATTTGAATATCCACATCATCAATGCGAATGCCCTGTTCTGAAAGCGCGTCTTTAAGTTCATTAACATGTGAAAGTAAAATTTCACGCGTAAGCTGATTGTCTGTTGCCATACCCAGTCTCAAAACATTATTCTGAACCTCAAGATCTACCTGAAGCGTACCCAGATGCGGTGGTCGAAGTTGAATACTTACCTGACTTTCATTATTTCGAATGGCATTGGCCAACTGCCTTCCCACCTGTTGATTCAGATAATAAGGTACCGGTCGTTCTGGCAATTTTTGTGCCGGCTGAAATTTTGCAGATTGCGCGGATGCTGATTCTTGCTTAAGAAATGATAAAAACGCGTTGTTGTCATCAGCTTGACTGGCAATAGTGGCGGTTTCCGCAGTATTAACCTGGCTTTGCGTAACCATTTTTACCATACGTGTCTGCTGATTGGCCTCTGTAAGCTTCGCATTTTTTTGATTTCCATCTTTTATATCATATGAATTTGCGCCCTTCATGTTTTGAAAAAACTTTTGTGCCAAATTCTTAGTGCCTTTATTCAAATTTTTCTTTGAAGATTGTTTTTCCAACAATGCCAGATAGGCTTCCATATGATCTATCAAAGATTTGATTTGTAGATTATCTGTTTGCTTTCCCTGTAATGTTTGAAGAACATCACTGAGCTTTGTCAAAACCACATCACCTTTTTCATCTTTGGCCTGTGCGACAAGCTGTTGCGCATTTTTCTGTGTTAATCCATATGAAACCAGCAGTTGTTCGAGAAATGGAATTTGTTTTGCGCTTATTGTTGTCTGCTGCGCTGTTTGTCCACCCATTAATTTGGCCAGTGTTTCAGCAACTGTTTTTTGTTTATCCAATGGCAATTGCGATGAACCAGTTTGACCTTTGGATTGTATAAATGCCAACAATTTATCCAATCTTGCAAATCCATCTTTTAATTGTTCTGAAGGAATTTCTGTTTGTGCAATTGTGGGTCTTAGTTTTGCCAATAACGACTGGACAGGTATTTCCTGTGTAGATTTTGGAATAATGTCATTTATTTTTCCTGATTGAAAGCCCAGATCTTTTAATATGGCTTTTAAATCATCAATATAATCAGAAGGTATGGTCACAGTTTTAGCTTGTAGTGAAAGGTTGGCTATTGATTGTTTTGGAATGGTTTCCAATTTTTGAACAAAGGCATCCAAAGTTTTAGGGGTATTCTGAGTACCAGTAAGCTCTGATAAATTGGCCAGAATGTTTTTTAACTGGCTGTTTGCCGGTATACTGATTTTCTTGCCCTGTTCTAATTGGGGCAACACGTCCTTCAAGTTTTTGGCAAATTGTCCGAAGGTTAACGATTTTTCTGTTTGAGGTGGAAAAACCTTGTTGAGAATGTCCTGGCTTGCACCATATTGTTTGAGCATGTTTTTCAAATCTGCAAGATCAGATTTGGTAAGAGCCTGATTCGTCAGTTGAATTTGTCCAAGCAATGATTCAAGAGATTGTAAACTTGTTTTTACCTGTTGATTATCAGTTTTAATACCTGCTTTTTCAATCAGATTTGATATCTGAGCCATGAGCTGCTGAACTGACAGACTGTCCTGGACTCCCTGTACTTTTGTTAAAATTGTTTGTATCTGTTCTTTGGGTACGCCTAATTGCGTCAATATATCTTTAATTTTCTCGTTCTGAGCGGATGTATCTAATTTGGAGACTAGGTCCGAAACATTAATTTGTTCCGACCCTTTTAGGTGGTCTATCAAGCTTTGTATGGTTTTAAGATCATCTTTCGTAAGCTCGGATTTGGGTAAAATCTGTGTTTTTTCACTTAATGATTTAAGGTTATCAACAAGTAGCTGAAGATCTATTTTTCCAGAAGACAGTCTTGATTTATCAATAAGTTGTTGAATTTCATCATCTGACAGGCCCAATTTTTTTAATACTGCCTGTAAATCCTTGCTAATGTCTGATCCAATCTGTTTTGTGTTAAGCATGTTTGGATCAAGTTTTGCAATGCTTTTTTCCAGTAGAACACTGTTAAATAAGCTTTCTACTGTCAGTTCCTCTGCCAGTTTGGGCTTAATTGTTTTAATGGTATCCAATAAATTGGCCAGGCTGATCTTATCTGAACCATTCAACACTTTGGCCATAATTTTTTGAATTTCATCAGCGCTTAAGCCCATATTTCTCAATGCATTTTCAAGGGCAGGCCGATCTTTAATATCTAATTCAGTATTGGGTAACTGATATAGTTGACTTTGATACAATTGTCGAATATTGATGGCATCTTGACGCTGCGTTGTATGACGAATATTTGACATCAAGCTTGAAAGCAAATCTTTCATTTTGGACAACGAAATTTTATTCAAATCTTGAGATGCAGCAACATTTTTAATCACCGAAACAAACTGATTAAAGGTCAGGGGCGCATTTTTGTCTGAGACATCAATACCTAGCTTTGCAAAAATTTTATTGATGGCAGCCTGAGTGCCTTCGGAGAGTGGGCGGTCAGTTGTTAGCGGCATATTAGAAATTGAAGCAAGCTCCTGGGCAAATTGCCTGATATCTAAATCACCTGATTCGGTACGAGAATTCTCAATAGCAGATTTCACCTGGCTTGCACTTAATCCATATTCTTTTAAACCTTTTTCAACAGCAGGTACATCTGATGCCACAATGGCGGGAGAACTCTGCGTTTTTTCCAGGGTTGATTTTTTTTCTGAATACATTTTCATGAAATCAGAAACTTTTATCGTTCCAGCCCCTTCAGATTGAAATACATCACCCAGAAAATTATTGACCTCGGTTTCAGGATACCCCTGTCCGGTCATGATCTGCTGCAAATCGTTCTTCGCATCGGATGATATAGAGAACCGCTCCATGGGTAGACCTGTTGACATTAAATCTTTACGAAATGAGTCGATATAATCAGTATTCTGATTATTTACCGAATTGATTTGAATTGGAGTATTGAAAAGACTCTCCTCAACATTTTTATTTAATTGAAGTGTCTGATCAAACAGCATGGAAAATAACGAGTTGGATTCTGATTGCTGAAATGACGCTAAATTTTGTGTTGGGTTAAACGATCGCGTCCTTACATCGGCCAATAAATGTTCTAAGTTAATTGCTTGCATATTTATTATCCTTCTTTTATGTCACACAAACCTGAATTCATTCTTAAGAAATACCAGTAAAAAGTGTTTCGCGTTTTCTTAAAAAAAATAATTTTCGGTGTGTGTGTTTTCGTGTCCTTTTAAAGTTTACCATTCAAATGAGCAATCTGTATGCCAAATATAAAATAACCTTTTACAAATAGTGGGAATAACTTGATAAATATGAATATCGGAAAAAATATATGATCCATTCTTATGCATATTTTCGTGATAGTTTTTTCCTAAAATATGAAGGTTAAGGAAAATATTTCCCAAGGAATGCGCCTTGCTATTCCAGTGATTCGGAAACAGAAATCGTTCTGTCTCCCAACATATTCACATAGCTTCCGAGTTCATTGTCGTACCAGCCATACACTATTGTTTGGGTAATTGGGATTCGAATCATTTTTTGTTCGATCTGATTTAAAATATCTTGCTTCAGACCGATCACTTGATTTAGGTCAATGGAAACTTCGGCTGTTCTTGTATGGGTTTCGTGTCCCTCAATGACAGTTGCTGCCCGAGGTAATCCAACAATATCCATTGAAACATTCTGCTTGTCAGAATATTGCAGGTATTGATTGGGGTCTTGACGTGCTGCCTGCTGATAAACTTTGTTGATCATTTCACGTCGGATACTTCCGCCTTCTTTCAAATCTTCTTGAAAATTAACCAGTAGAATAACCAACGAACCTGTAATATTTGGCACTCTCACAGATTCTGCAATAAAACCAACGTTCTTCATTTCTGGTATGACCTGACTTAATGTTTTCGCTGCGCCTGTTGTTGTTAGAATAATATTGTTAAAAACACTGCGATTTTTTCGAAGATCTTTTGCATTTTCTTTGGGAAGTCGATCCAATACCTGCTGCGAGCCAGTTGCAGCATGAATGGTAGCCATTGAAGCGGTCAGAATTTTTTTCGCGCTAAAATAGTCAATCAATGGCTTTATCATGTGCGCCAGACAGGTGGTCGTGCATGAAGCATTTGAAATAATGGCGTGTTTTCGAGGGTCATAATCGCTATCATTGATTCCCATAACTGTTGTGATGGAGTCATCAGGAATGGGCTTACTTTTATCCTTAATTTTAAAAGGGGCTGAAACAATTATTTTGGATGCACCGGCTTCAATATGACCTCGAAGCACTCCTTTTGAAGTATCCGGCGATAAGGTTGGATCCAGGAATTGACCGGTTGTATCCACAACAAGCGGAATGTCATGCGCGTGCCATTCAATTTGCGCCGGATCCCTATCTTTTTGTAAAAAATGTATTTCAACGCCATCAGCATCAATAAAGTTGTTTGATGTATCAACTTTGACGACTGAATTCGGGGCTTGAAAACCATAAAGGTAACCTGCAAGAGAACCATATGTGGAGTCTCGTTCCAGGTAGTGTGCAAGATCGTCCAAGGATTTGCCAGCATTCCTGCCAATATTGACAACGAGTTTTTTGAAATATTTTCGTGCGATATGGTGCCAGACAGTCAGTTTGCCGATTCGTCCGAATCCATTTATCCCAAGCGTTTTATCTGTTTGAATACGCATTTATCTGCCCTTTTTTTACAAAAAATAGTTTAATATTTATGATTTGAAAACTCGCTTTAGCACACATTGATTAATCTTGCAATTTATTAATAATATCTTGAATAACAAGATCCGCTTTATCAGTATCAATCTGACAGGTCCCCACTTTAAAATGACCGCCGCCGCCATGTTTGAGCATCAGAGAACCCACATCTTTTTTAGAGGATTTGTTGACAATACTATGCCCAACAGAAAGTACGACATTTTGTTTGTTTAATCCCCAGAATGCTTTTACAGAAACATTTTGATCTGGATATAACGCATACTCAACAAATCGATTCCCAACAACAGTTTCCGGTTGATCACGATAATCAATAACAATAACGTTTTTTTCGGTTCGGCTATGATCTTTGATAATTTTTTTATATCGTTTTTGGTGATCAAAATAGAGCGTGGTACGTTCAACAATATCTGGGATTTTAATTATTTCATCAATAGATATGGAGCGACAATATTTTATGGTATCTTGTAATAACTCTAGATGGTCAATTCTAAAATTTTTATATCGGGCAAGGCCGGTGCGCACATCAATAATAAATGCTAAAAGGATCCAATTATCAGGTTCTAATATATCTTTTTGAGTCAGATCAGCCGGGTCATATTTATCAATAGCCCACATTAAGCCGCTATCATCAAACTGTTTCAGTTCTTTGGGGCCATTATAATAATCATAAATGACTCTCGCACAACTGGGCGCAAGGCGCGCAAATCCACTATAAGCACGTGTCAGACTTCCATAGCCCGCTTTTTTATTGAGCTGCAATCGTTCCAATTCAGTAGAATGATGATCAAACCACATACCGCATCCAGGACTATATGGCACATTGGCAAGGACATCGTATTTGGAAAGACTGACTTTTCCATCCTGAATATCCTTGGGATGCATAAATAAATAGTCATCAATTACGCCAAGCTCTTCCAGTAAAACAGCACAAGCAAGGCCATCAAAATCAGGTCTGGTAACTAAACGCATTGTAAATTTCTCCTTTTTGGGCACCCAATGAAACAACGTATGTGCCACTTTTTATAATATAGACTTTAAGATAAAGATTTTGGACTGCGTTGGCGCTTCGTCGATGTACTATAGTACTATCTCCTTGCGCCTTGCCAAAATCTTTATCGTAAAGTCTATAGAACATATTATGGATTATCCATATATCCAGATTATTTACTTTTTGCATTTTCAATGCCATAAGGAAATTCTGAGTAATAAGGGATACTCGAAAAATTACATCCGCATAACTTTACATTGCTTTTAAAACAAAATTCAATTATATTGAACAAATAGAGATCAACACAAAAAAATTGCAAAAAAAATAAAGTATGAAGGATGCCAGTTGAAATATGCGAATATTTTTTATATCAATCAGTATCATTATTTGCTTAATTCCTATTGAGAAAATCCATTCACAATCCGCTCCTCAAAAAAGAATTGTCGGCGGCACTGAAGTCAAGCGGGCATTTTGGCCCTGGATGGCTGCACTGGTTAAACGAGATCGTTCATCACTGTCAGGCGGTTTTTTTTGTGGCGGTGTATTGATTCATCGGCAGTGGCTGTTAACATCGGCGCATTGTGTTCATGCATATTCACCCAATGAATATGAGGTGGCACTTGGTGTACATGATTTAAAAACAGACCAGGGAGATATCTATCTGATAAAAAAGCATATGATTCATCCAGACTTTAACCCCTTGAATTTAGATAATGATCTGGCATTGATTCAGCTAAAAAATGCGACACTGTATCCAATCATTGAACCTGCGCTTGCCCCAACAATTGAGGAAGGCACATCAGGAATTGTAATTGGCTGGGGGCAGCTTTCTGAATATGGTCATTTTGCAACATCACTTCAACAAGTATCAGTCCCAATTGTATCCAATGAGCGCTGTCAACTTGCATTTCAAAAAGATCCAACCCCTGTTCGAATATCGCCGCATGTGATATGTGCAGGCGAACTTGAAGGCGGAAAGGATGCCTGTTATGGTGACAGTGGAGGACCGCTCATTATTCATTCTTTAAACCGATGGATGTTAGCCGGTGTTGTCAGTTGGGGGCATGGTTGTGCCCGACCTGATTATTTTGGCGTTTACACACGTGTTAGCAGTTACGTTGATTTTTTAGAAAACAATGTCCCTTCAATCACGTTGATCGGAAAAATTACTGCACAGTCATATCCAAACAAAGACGCATATAAATCTGTACCACACGCATTCATTAGACTTATTGATACAGAATACATGACCTATTCAGATAATAATGGCTATTATGCACTTGATGTTCCCTCAGGAATTTTTGTTATGTCGATCAAAGCGGATAATTATTTGCCGTTGGTTCGTGAAATTAATTTATTTCAACGCAATAGAATCGTGTATCACAATGAAATTCTTCGTGTTCGTATTGATGGTGATATTAATCTGGATGGCACAGCAAATCTTGCAGATCTAATATTATTACTAAAAAAGATCACAAAAAAATAATAAATACTTACTTCTAATTATTGTTGTTTTTTTTCAATCCCTTTATCCGAATTGTTTTTTATGTTTTCCTTATTTTTCGTTTTGGCCGCAGCCCGTGCTTTTTCCTTTTGCATTTGAATGGAGCTTAATACCTTTGAAATAATCAATTTCATTTGTTCATGATCTTTAATATCCGGATCATATTTCAACGCCTGCTGAAAATGAACGATCCCTTCCTTTTGCTTTTTCAAATATTGATACAATACAACGCCCAGATTTTTATGTGCCATCGCCCATTTGGGGCGAATTTCAATTGCTTTTTGAAATGCATCACGCGCTTCTTCATACAATTTTTTGTTTAATGCAACAATGCCAACATTAAAATGGATCACCGCATTTTCTGGATCGAATGTCGCTGCCAGACGAAAGGACTGAAGGGCTTTATCCAGCCTTTTTTGTTTCATATAAATATTAGCCACATTGTTATGTACTTTGGCGTAATCTGGTTTAATATCAATAACCCTCTGATACGTTTGCAGGGCACTTTCAAAATCTTGAACATTTCCATAAGCAACGCCAAGATTCAGCATGGCATTCATGTGATAGGGGTAGACTTCAATCACTTTTTTTAATGATTCAATTCCTTCTTTTGAATTCCCGGATTCAATGTATGCGCGCCCCATATACGATAGTATTTTGCGGCGATGGGGATTCAGCGCGATGGCATTTTTAGCCTCCCGAATAACACCATGCCACATTTTTGCTTTTTCAGCCGATGTGATTCGCAAGTAAAATCTGTCACATTGAAGCCATTTCCTTTCAAGATCGTACAGTTGCAATGTGGTTATTACGACAACAAATATTAGAATGATTGAAATAACAGGTGAAAACTGAATATGAGCAGGTTTTGTATAATGAACATAAAAATACCCAATTGCAGCCAGAAAAATCATTAACAGCAATGGTGGTAAGGCCCTTTGAAAAGGAAAACTAAAAAACGCATTCATCAACAGACCAGACATACACACTGCCATTCCAATAATCATAAAGCGATTTTCTTTTTCATGTTCAAGAATACGTTTAAGCATAAAAACAGTACCAATGGCACCTAACAGCAAAAATAACATGCCAATCGAACCTGTTTCTGACCATGTTTGTATGTAATCATTGTGCGCATTGGTTAGTTGAAACTGCTCGCTAAACCATCGTTCTACAACCACTTTTCTAAAATATAGGGGGTAATAGACTTTATGATTACCCAATCCCACGCCAAATATAAAGTAATCCTTGATCATCTCCCAGCTATTTCGAAATATGGCAAAACGACCGGCAAAGGATGACTCTTTTTGCCTGGGTTTTGTTTTGGCAATTTCTAATAAATCTTTTGTGTCAGTTGTTTCATCTTTTTCTTTGCCATCATCCACCACATCGATTTTTAATGAATCATCTGCTTTTTGAATATTTAATAATTGACTGGCATCCCTAACGATTCGTTGTATTTGATTTGTCAGCGTCCAGGAAAACCCATGAGAACTGAAATGAATCATTACAACAGTCAACATCAAGGCGGCAATAGTGGCCATGATTTTATGTTTATCAAAAACAATTCGGTTCGCAATCGTTTGTCGATTCCAAAGCAACATCGTTGAAAAAACAACCATTTCAACAAAGAATGCAAGCCATCCTGCTCTCGCATGGGTATAAAACAAGAAAACGACCAGTAAAGCAGATGTTAAACCAAAAAACCAGTTGGTCCAATTTTTTTTACTGCTTAAGAAAAATCCAAGCCCTAAAGGAATGGTTAACACCATATAATGCGCGGCCATATTTTTATTGGCAAATGTTGCTGATGGTATTGCAACCTGCGGAACAATTTTAACGCCAAATAAGAACTGGCCAATACCCAATAATGCCACTGCGATTCCAGAAACATATACCGCATACAGTATGAACATGCACTCCTGCTTGCTTTTCATGCTGTGAAAGAACACCAAAAAAGCCATAAATGGTCCAATCCACATCAGCCATGTCACAACACCTTCAAAAGCATTCGCTGCCCAACTCATTGTAATTGCGGACCAGATAAAAAATAAGATCAGAGGAATATGAATGGGCAGAAGGTACAGCTTGCTCTGACGATACAGCGTCTCTTTAATCAACCAGACAATGATTAAGACCAAAGAACCAATGCGAATAAATATTGATTGGGGTAAATTGGCAAAGTCATATATGCCATTTATGATAAAAAATGGTGCCACGCAAATAAAGACCATTTTCATGATAAGAAAAATCCAGTCAAACACGAGAGCAGAATTTTGATTGAATGTATATGTTTGTTCTTTTATGTCATTGCTCTTTAAGGCATGATTTACAAGATTAAGCGGAATCATGAGCTGTTGTGCAATTTCCTCATTGGAATAATGATCTGTTAATCTTTTGATTTGTTTGATTTTTTTATTTGATAATTGCATAATATAAACTTGTTTATTCTTTATGGTATTTGTATCATTCTTATTATAATGGAAGATATTACAAGATACCGAGTTGATTGGTATAAAATCATTGGCAAATCATTTAGAACCGATAATTGCCTCCGAAGATAAAAGCTGGATATTGAATATGATCAACATTACCCATGCCCTTTGTCCAGGCCATTTCAACATGTGAAAAAACGTTAGGGGTAATATAAATATCAACACCTGCGCCTAATTTCGTACTGAGCCCCCATTCGGTTTCCTCAATATTGCTGTTATCAAAGTTAATTGTTGCTTTCATATTTGAATTCATGAGTCCCATGCCAAGCAACGCATATGGATGTAACGAACCGGGTTGCGGATACATAATTTTGGATTGAATCGCGAAATGTAAAACATCCAACTCAACATTTTCATATTGTCTGTTAGATTCAAATGGAAAAACATACTCAAGGACTGCCTCACCGGTGAGATATTCATTTTTTATATAACCCGCGCGCAATTGAAACCCAAAGGCATTGTCAAAATCCAGAGTGGTGGATCTCTTAAAATAATTTTTTGCCAGGGTTTCTTCCAGTTGTTCAAATACTGGCCCAATTGAAAGACCAATATAGTATGGATCATTTTCTGCGAACGATGTTGTCGTTGTCAGACTGAATAACATGAAAAGAAATATGATTCTTTTATTCGTTTTTTTCATTTGCCAGCCTCATTTCCATTATGTTTACTGTAAAAGGGTTATGGGGTTGCTAATTGCGTTTCCAATAATCTTATACAATAACCTATTACGAAAATGTTTGCAATGAACTTTTTTATCTGTGCTGAAAAAGATGATATGATCATGGCAATTCCAAGATACCATATCTTTGTTTTAATTCATATATCTCTTGTTCGAGAGAATCAGCTCTTTTTCGCTGCACTTTTGCTTCCTTCCTCTGCATTTCAGCTTCTTTCCTCTGCATTTCAGCTTCTTTCCTCTGCATTTCAGCTTCCTTCTCTTTGGAATCTGCCCGCTGTTTTTCATTTTGATAATCTAATCTAACATAATTACGATAAACATGGTCATCAATTAAACGATCCAGAAAAGGACGCGCATACAAATCTTGTAACCTGAATTGAAAGTTTTTCAAAACTTTTGATCGAATGATTCCTGATTTACTTAGTTTTATATTTTGATAAACGCCATTGCGATTTAAATAATAGAAGGCAGTTTCATTCCCAAGTCGATCCAAAATATAATATTCCTTGACACCGGCTCCCTCGTAAATTTGTTTCTTGACTACAGTATCACGCTCAACAGCCTTTTTATTTGAATCTGATAGAAACTCAAAGCAGATATCAAAACATCCCCTGTAAGTTCGTTCCAGCGGTTTCAACTGGACCGGATTATCCTTGTGAATAAAAGCAAGATCCGGTTTACGAATACTGATACCATGCTTTGTGACCAGTCTAAATCCAAGTTCAAGACCAATGGTGATACCTTCATTAAAAGATTTAAGATACTCTTTGAATAAAAAGAGAAACCATTCATACATTTCATAAGACAATCGATCAGACATGGGCTTTTCCTCCAAAATACCATTATTCCATTCTAAGTTTACATCAGGCATATCGTAATATTTTAGCCAGTATTCTTCTTCAGTAACTTCCATTCCATCGTATTGACTTCGTTCTTCATCAAGGTAAGAAGAGCCTCCATATTTACTTTGCAATTCATATGCAAAAGATTGGCTTTTTTTTTGCTGATTACTCTGATTATAAATAAATGGCAAGATATCCGATCTTTGTGTTTCTGCGTAAATTATAGATTCCATTTATCCTCCTCTCCATTATTTGGTCCGCCCATGAACTTTTTCTGAAATGGGAACTTATTTTTCGAGATGTTCAGTATAGTGAAGTTCCTTTAGGCAACAGATCGTAAGATCATGGCAATTACAAGATACCATATCTTTGTTTTAAGTCATATAGCTCTTGCCCAAGAGAATCAGCTCGTTTACGCTGCACTTTAGCTTCCTTCCGCTGCATTTCAGTTTCTTTTCGCTGCGTTTCAGCTTCTTTACGCTGCGTTTCAGCTTCTTTTCTCAGCATTTCAGCTTCTTTCCTCAGCATTTCAACTTCACTCTCTTTGGAATCTGCCCGCTGTTTTTCAATTTGATAATCTAATCTAACATAATTACGATAAACACGGTCATCAATTAAAGTATCCAGAAAAGGACGCGCATACAAATCTTGTAACCTGAATTGAAAGTTTTTCAAAACTTTTGATCGAATGATTCCTGATTTACTTAGTTTTATATTTTGATAAACGCCATTGCGATTTAAATAATAGAAGGCAGTTTCATTCCCAAGTCGATCCAAAATATAATATTCCTTGACACCGGCTCCCTCGTAAATTTGTTTCTTGACTACAGTATCACGCTCAACAGCCTTTTTATTTGAATCTGATAGAAACTCAAAGCAGATATCAAAACATCCCCTGTAAGTTCGTTCCAGCGGTTTCAACTGGACCGGATTATCCTTGTGAATAAAAGCAAGATCCGGTTTACGAATACTGATACCATGCTTTGTGACCAGTCTAAATCCAAGTTCAAGACCAATGGTGATACCTTCATTAAAAGATTTAAGATACTCTTTGAATAAAAAGAGAAACCATTCATACATTTCATAAGACAATCGATCAGACATGGGCTTTTCCTCCAAAATACCATTATTCCATTCTAAGTTTACATCAGGCATATCGTAATATTTTAGCCAGTATTCTTCTTCAGTAACTTCCATTCCATCGTATTGACTTCGTTCTTCATCAAGGTAAGAAGAGCCTCCATATTTACTTTGCAATTCATATGCAAAAGATTGGCTCTCAATGTTTTGAGTATTCTGAGCATAAATAAATGGCTGGATTTCTGATCTTTGGGCTTCTGCGTCACGAATAGTTTCCATTTGTTCACCTCTTGAGTGTTAGATTTTTTTCAGAAGCAAAATATGATTTATTCCAGGCATGAAACTATCATGCCTGGAACAATATCTTAATGGTGTGAAATTTGTTTTCTTAAAAGGCCAATGAGGATTGTCAACCCAAAGATAATAAGCATTGGATTGAAAGATATTGATTGTATGGTTGATATAAAACAGCGGCGTTGACCGGCATTCTCATCTTTTAGGCGTGGTAAAATTTCTGTTTCCGGCTGCTGACCAATACCAAAAACTGTAAAATGTCTGACTTTAAACTTAATAAACCTTTGCTCTGGGTTGATAATCGGAAAGATATCTGCCTCAGGAATATAATACATCTCTCCTGCTTCGAAATCGTCATAGTCATCAGCGTATAGAATTCTGTAGTCCCCATCAAATATTTTTTGAATATCGAAAAAAGTGTCATCAGATATATTCAGCCTGGCAATGACATAAGTATTAATGGCCGCCTTTGTATCGTCTGCTTTCTTAAGGTTAATTTCAACGACTTCTGATTTCAAAATACTTTTCAGTTTGTCTGAAGCTTTGTGAACTTTCATCTCTACCCTTGATGAATCAGCGATTGCCCCGGGTTGAATTTCTATAGCTGCCGCTTCTTCGCCACTCTCTGTCTGTACCTTTACTTCAGCTCCAAAATCTGCCGATACACTGACTTCAACCTCTTCTTTTATCTCCAGTTTCAGCATTTTCAAAGTAATCGCTTGATTTGGAACAGTCGGATCAAGGTTTTTAATCACATAATAATCTCCCATAGAGGCAACTATTTCAAATGGTTTTGAAGGAATATTGTCAAACCCAATGACAAAAGAGCCATCATTACTTGCAACTGTTGACTGAGCCTCTGTTTCATCAGGATGGATTGTATAAACCTTTGCTGTAACCGAATTAATTGGCTGATTATCTGCGTAAACTGTACCTGCAATGGTATATCCAAAGCCCATGTCTGATATGAGTGTCATGGTTTGAGTTTCCAGAATGATATTGAAAGAATCAGAAATACCTGTCATAAAAGTCAGGTCTTCATAAACATAGTCTGATTTATCAAGAGTGAAATAGTATGTCATCGGTTCTGGCGCAGGTGCTGTAATGGTATAATTTCCATCAATATTCGTTTTTGATGCCTGAACGTCAAGTTTTTCAGGGAAAACGATGCTGACATTAACATCTGCCAAAGCATTGTTATTAGAATCTCTCACCTGACCGCTGAATGTTTTGCAGTTAAATGTCAACTCAATACTATTAGACGCTGCGTTCTCATTGCCAGCTTCATCATAGATACCTCCAGGAATATTTATTGTCATATATCCACATGAATCAGGGGTAATAATGGCCGCATAGGTTTGCAGAGATGTTTTTGTAAGGCTTTTCATTGAACCATTCACAATATTTATGTCATCTTCTACAAGTTCAGAAACAACTGACTCCTGAAACTTAATGTCAAGAGCAACATCCTGGGTCATTGTAAATGAAAGCACATCTGTCGATAACAGAATTACAGGAGAAATTGAATCATATGTACGAGAAAGCTCCGCTTTGTTCTGATTTCTATTCCCTGCGGCATCGGCCAAAACCCCTGTTTCAATAGAGATGTTTACCTCTCCCTGACTTTCTGGAATAACAGTAAAAGTAATTGTTTTCTCAATTACACTAAAAGAACCTTCTTTAATTGATCCATTGCTTATTGACACAGATTCTTTTGAAAAATTCGTAACAAGTTCAGATAAATTGACTATAACCGGTATTTCATTTTCATTGGTTATGAAATCAACAGATGAGACAATGGAATCAACTTCTGGAGGGATCGAATCATAAATGATTGAAATCTGCTCCAGTTTTTTATTTCCTGAACCAAAGGCATCACTTGCCTTATTTTCATCTAAACTGATAACAACTTCGCCCTGATTAATCGGTGAAAGTACGATAACATATGTGGCATCATTCATCTTATTTAAATGGTCGAAGGTCGCATTTTCTATAGTAAAATCAGACTTTTCAAGCCCATAAACAGGTTTTGAAAATACTAAAGTCAGGTTCAAAGGGGAAGCGGCTGTGATTGATCCCAGGTCATGCGATATTGTTGGCTCGGGACTGAGATTATCAAACGCAACCAAAGTTTCGGGATACGCTGGAATGCTTTGACTGGCATCATATGTGAGTTCTGCAGAAATGGTACGTTCACCAGAATCGGTTTCAGGTACAGATAGCATATAGCTAAAGGTGACTGGACTTGATAGATTACCAGAAAAATTAAAAACAATGTTATGACCGGAAAGCTTCCAGTTTTCTACATTTGATCCCTCATAGGACCAGTTTTCAGGTTTGGTGACTGTATAAGTTAGTGATTGATAGCTGCCTGTGAATGTAATTTTGTTGTCAATTTGGACAATGTCTCCAGGGGTATAAAAATATGTACCGGCTAGAGCAGGCAGCACCATTGAATGTTGGGCCTGTATATCACCCATTGTCATTTGAATATACTCTGGATTCGCTTTTTGTGTAAATTGTTCACCAAAACGTTCATAACTGAGTTCTGCGGAAATATTCACTGTATTATTTTTATCATTGGGAATTAGATCATAAGTAAATATAATTGGACTGGAAGGTACTTGCTCCCATTTTAAAATGTTTGTCTGTTCAATGGTTGGCGGATTTAGTCCGCTTATATTTGTTATATCCCAGCCATCAGGCACATTCACAGATAAGCGCATATTAGACATTGTTTCAGCACTTCCATTGTAAATAATATCTGTCTTTATTGTCTGTGGATTTCCGGGGATAAAAATGGGATCACCAGAATGGGAGATTAACATGGATGCCGGTTCAAATTCTAATTCTGATGGTATCAACTGCACTGTACGTTCGATTCCATTTGAGAAACGATATTTTATGTAAGCAGTAATTTGAGCGGTGTTTGTTGCATCAGCAGGCGGAATAACATCATATGTAAAATTAATTTTATTTTCAGAGATATTGAACCATGCAAACTGAAGTGTTCCAGACGCACCTTTTTCAGGGGCTATTCCTGAGGCAGATGAAACAGGCGCGCCATTTCCATATGCACAATCATAGACCCAATTGTCTGGGAGTTGAACAACCAGCCCCACTGCTGAAAACGTATTGAAAATGTCGGAAACTTTATCAAGGTGGATATCTACATCAATGGAAACAGGTTTTTCTGGAATATAGATATCTTTACTTGAATGCGTTGCGACCACACTTTGTTCTTCAATTGTAAATGATGCTGAAACCTTTTTTTCTCCTTGATCTGAGTACCGGTACAGTATTTCAGCAGGTATTGAATAATAACTGTTTACATCTTCAGGCACTTCAACTACATATGAAAAAGAAATTTTATCTAAGCCACTGATTCCCTCAGACCAGGCAAAGCCCAAAATTTGTGTTTTCTCATCAAATCGAATAACATCTGGCACATTATCTCCCCAAACAGAGCCAAATTGCCAATTATTGGGTAATACGCATTCATAACCCATTGCAGAAATTCCCTGTTTAAAACGTATTGTCGCCGAAATAATGTAATCATTTGCTGGAAGGAATCCGCCCCCTGTTTCTATTTGAACAGTGGGTGTAACTTGATCGGGTTGCACAATAACAGTTCTACTTTTGCTTGCCATATTTCCGGCCCTGTCATTTACACTGTAGATAACATAATATGTGTTCGCTTGCGATGTATCAACTGGATCATCGACCTGGATCTGATCAGAAATGTCACCATCGATTAAATCATAAGCAGTGGCGCCTGGATCATTGAAAGGTTCGTATACTTCTATGGTAATGTCTTCCGCTCCATTTAAAGTTTTTAAAGTTATCGTTGGCGGTTCTGTATCAAATGTTCTGATATGGGTATTTGATTGAATGTTCGCATTACCCGCAGCATCTGATACACTATTTTGAGGAACATAAATGGTAACTTCGCCTTGATCAACCGGTGAAAGACTGAGAATAAATGTTTGCTCGTTTTCTTTGTTCAGACTAATTCCGGTTGCCTGATCCATATATATTTTGGACATATCAAAATTCAGTACAGATTCTGAAAAGTTTATTGTTAACAACCAGGGTGATGTTCGCGCAAATTCGGGAATATCAGAACTGATTGAAACTGTTGGTGCTGTTCGATCAACCAGAATATTCAGCATTTCGGATGCTTCATTACCCTTTCCTTGACTGTCTGTAACCACATTTTCAGGAATATTTAATGTGATGAGGCCATCCTGATTTGGGATAAGAATAAACGAATAGATATAATTCTGACCTGAAAATTGCGTTATGGTTGCATTGGTTACTTCAATATCTGATGCTTGAAATTCAAGAATTGGTTTACTGAATGTTGCAGTCATTGGTATTGTATCAGCATTGGTTGGGATGGAAATTGCCGACGCTAATTCTACTGTGGGCCTCATGGAATTGTAAATCAACAATGGATCCGGATAAGCGGCTTCAACATTCTCTCCATTACTTTCATCTCCAATTCTATACACTGCAAGAGATGATATTTTCGCAAGTCCTGTTGCTGTTTCTGGTATTTGAATTGTGTATGTAAAATGAACCGGACTATCAGGGGGTTGTGCCCATGAGAGTTCTAAACCATAGTCTACTTCCTGATTGATTAAATTGCTGCTATTGGAAACATAGGTCCATCCAGATGGTAAATTGATTCGATACCCCAACGCTGCCAATCTAAAGGGGTTTGTGATTTCAGTAATGTATTTTTCCGAATATTGAATTTGACACGCAATTGTTATTTTTTGTCCTGGTGTATACCAGTTCGTCTCACCGGGTTGAACAGATTGAACCGAATGGGTAACAACAAACTGTCCTGATGTTGCAATAATTTTTTCTGGGCTCGCATTAACGCTTTTCATGTCACCCATACGTTGATAATACACAGTTGCACTAATCGACTTTTCTGTTTCAGTATAGGCGTCTGGTATCAAAATATATGCAAAATTGACAGGGCTTTGCGGTATCGTATCCCACGAAAAATTAATTTCTCCTTGTGTAAAAGTGTAGACTCCAGGTACATCAGCTCCAGATGATTGAGAGTACTGCCATCCAACAGGAATTGCCACTTTATATTGAAGTGCTGAAATGTCACCATTATAATCGATTTGATTGGTGACAACATAAGGAATATTTGCCACATATGTTTCACTGGCATCATGTGTCGCAGTAACATAGGATTGTTCAATAAATAATTGTTCGGGCATTAAAGGTGCGGATACCACAATACCATTGTGTTGGGCTGATAGAATGGATTGAATATCAACTGTTCCAGTGGATGATTCCGCCGGTTTGATTGAGTATTCAAATGAAATGCTTTCTGGAAGCGTATTCCATTGAAATGCAATGTCTCCAGTTGCATCAATTTGAGGTACAGTATCAGGAAGATTGATTCCATTAGAACCAAGATATGTCCAACCTTCTGGCAAAGTGACAGACATATTCAAACCGGTCATATTCCCTGTATATTCTATTGCATTTGAAATGGTAACCGCTTCACCACCTGTATATGGCCCACTGATATTCTGATGATTACCGATTAAAAGTACAGGTTGTGTCCCTATATCATTGGGTAGAGCCACTTCACTCTGATCTGTAAAACGATATTTTAGTTTTCCCAGAATATCGACAGGATTTGTTATATCATCGGGCGGTGCCAGTTGATATGTCACTGAAATATTTTGAGTTTCAAGATCGACCCAGGCCAAAGAAAGCATGTTTGTTTTTGAATTATATTGTATTTCAGGTTCAGTACCTTCATGAATAGTCTTTGATTTATATACAAAATTATCTGGCAATTGAACCTCAAACCCTAAGGCTGTTAAAAAACCAGTAAATTCTATGTTGAGATTCACATTCATCAATTGCCCTGGAATGAAAAAAGGATCGGTTTCATGTGTGGATGTAATGACTTCAGGAATTTTATCAAAATTGACTTCTAATGTCTGGTCGCTTTTGATGGATGGTATATTCAGAACATTTCCAGTTAACGAAACAGGAATACTATTTAGCGTAACAGTTCCTATTTTATATCCCCGCTCCGGTGTAATTTGAAATGAGACACTTTCATTGTAATATACAGTTTTGGAACCAGGTTCCACTGATCCATGATCACCTGCATTTACAACAATTGAAAG
>Ga0272440_1000399_pt1 | contig 37035 bp, 32 predicted proteins | sample SSMMMBAug17_FD_192440 | JGI IMG/M metagenome (GOLD analysis project Ga0272440, IMG submission 192440) | Marine sediment archaeal communities from Little Sippewissett salt marsh, Falmouth, MA, United States - SSM-MMB-Aug17 | ecosystem: Environmental > Aquatic > Marine > Wetlands > Sediment ...
CAGATATGCTTTTCGAATTTCAGGATTATTAACCAAATCGTGACTTTTTCCCTCTAAAACAATGCGACCTGTTTCCATTACATAAGCTCTGTGAGCATATTAACTCTAATATTTTACCTCTTATCTATCTACAATTTTTGAGGAAAATCTCAAGCCTCATCATTGGGATTTTATACTTATTGTATTTGAAATTAATAGGTTATGAGATGCAATCCTGATGTCTCTTCCGAGTTACGAAGCGACATATGACCAATAAAGATTTTGCTATCAAGTTAGGCAGTTTCGAGGGACTTCTCAAAACACCCCATTGTCCGGGAAAGATCTTACTGCGCGAACATAGCTAATAACAGAGTTTTTGTCACAATATACTTTACCATAAAAGAAACTGACGTAGAAAGAGGCCTTATATGACCGATTATCAGAGATCCAGCACCAACGTAGTTTATTTCTAAATATTGGATTTATATACAATCCATTACTTGACTTTTCTTTTTCAAGTAAAGAAACGAGTTCCTCTAATGTTGGCAGACGCCAGTCAGTATATCCACCGAATTTTGATTGATTCAAACTGTTGATATAGCACAGGGCTTTCTCAAAATTTAACCAGTCATCAGCACCACCTTTCTGCCACATCAATCCAGTTGCATGGAAATCGTCATCATTTATTGTATTTGGTAATAATTGAAGCAAAATACAGGGTATCCATATAGCAGGCGTACCGGTTAAACTTTTTGCCCATGGATATATCGAACGATCTTCCAGAGTAATAACTGGAAATTTTAATGTATCAGAAAGTGTTTCTTGATCCAGAAAAGGAGAGGGTTCAATTATTAGTTTTGAATTCACTGTGCCTGAAGATGTATTTTGGAAATAAACATTTTCAGCATCTCTCAAGCCGGTTTGTTCCCATAAATAATGAGGCAGCATCTGGACAATTGAAACCCGACTGGTTGTATGCCATGCTTTCAGAAATTTTGAAATTGTACCATCATGCCAGGCAGATAACGCACAATCACTGATGACGAGAATAAGCCTTCTATTGGCCGGGTCAATCAACTCCTTAGGATGTCGCGATTGTTGCGGTGTCCGATCGAAACACAGTCCTTCATGCAAACAAATGAATTCTTCTTTTTCTTCGTACTTCACCCCCCACAATTGAACATTTCTGAAAGCTCCCTGACGTTCCATTAATTCCTTGAGTTCTAAAATGGTTTCATGCCAGATAACCATTGAAGGAGATTCATCAACAACCAGTACAACATCAAGCCATCGAGAACGTTCAGGCCGCAAAACAGGCATCCACGTATTGGTTTCAGCTATGGTATGGGCAGTAGCAGGTTCATCAAAGGTCATGTATTTTTGTGATGACACTTTTCTCATTAAAGGACGAAAGGATCGGCTGATAGCTAATTTCCCGGGTAAAGCATTTCCTGCAGGTGTTTTAAATGGGATGAATTCCATACCTGTATTGGTTTCTTTTTTCGCTTTTGTTTGGGTTGCTCTATGCAGGCTTTCGTTTTTTTCAGGTTTTATCTTCTTTTTTGTCTCAATAGTATCGGGGTATACATTTGCCTTAGGTTCTATATTCTCTTTTGTTTCAATAGTATTGTGGAATGTATTTTCTCTAGGAGGTGCGATTGAATTATCTTTTACAGCACCTATATCCAATGATTTTACACTGGATATTTTCATTTGTTTTTGCGCTAAAGATAACCCTTTTTCAATGGATTGATCCGGTTTATCCAGATATCGTGCCAGCCATAACATGTCTGCCACGTCTTCAGGTATAGGCGAAAAACCAATCTCTTGCAGGACATTGAGCAATCTGGATATCATATGCTTCCCATTGTTGACAGATATTTAAATATGGCATCGCGAAGATGATTCATATCCTTGTTTTTACTTGAAATATCAACCCCTTTTGTTGTCATATAGATGGCATTTAGAAGCTGATCAGTTGACAGACTTCCCTTTTGTCTCAATTCAAAAAAGGTTTCAATTAGTTCTGAATTCTGCAGATGTTCTTCTTTTCCAAAATGACTTTCAACAATTTTTTTGAGTTTATCAAGATTGGGTTCTGCGATATCCAATCTCAGGCATCTGCGCAGAAATGGTGCCGGAAGTTCTCTTTCTGCATTGCTGGTCAACAGGATAAGTGGAAATTCATCGCAAACAACCCGACCATTATAAACAGGTTTGCGTAAATGTTTCTTTTTCACTATTCCTCCCATATAACGACGCCGATCCAGCCGAACAACAAATAGATAATCATCAACTAATCTCGAATTCCAACCCCATTCAATGTCATCTTTTCTTTTCCATTCATTTACATCCAAAAGAATCCACTCGCAAGGCAGAAGAAACTCAATTGTTTGAATATCATCTTCCTCATCCTGACGATCCAATGCCCATTTAATTTCCTTATGAAAATATCCATTTTTTTCAGACTGATAGGATAAGCAAATCAAAATAAATGAGGCGTGTTTTATCGCCTGTTTGATTCCATAGTCCCAATCCAGACCGGGTAAAATGTTAATCTCATCCAGCCATGGTTGATAACCAGCTTTTTTAAGTTGTTGATACAGCTCTCTGACAGTTTTTTATCTTCACTTGCATGGCAGAGAAAGATTGAACATGACGATTTCATTCTGATGGCCCTATAATGAAAAGAATGATTTGCCTTTGAAAGAGAAAGTCTGATATGATAGAAAAACGCACCTCTGATTGCTTATCAAAACCTTACAACAAATAAGTCTAAATACGCATCATCAGCATAATGCCCGAAAACCATTGAACCAGAATATCCTTTCACTTTCACATAATAAGAGTCATTATCTGTCAATTTGTTCTTGACTGCCCAGGCTGTATATTTTTTATTGTTGTAAGAAAGTTCCATATCTTTTATTGGATAATTCAGTGTTGCTTTTTCAGGTAATCGACCTTTGGGACCAGTGGCGTGAAATTCTATGCTTGAGATTGATTTTTCAACACCTAAAATAACACCATCCCATTCACCGGCAGTCGGGCCTATCTCAAACCATTGACCAACCTGAATATTACCCTGTACATCAAGGCGGTACTCTAACGATTGTTTTGTTACAGGCGCATGAAGTTTTGCAACCAATTTTGCAGCATACCCAGGATTTGAAGTTGACATTATCGTAACATTTCTGAAAGGTGTAGGAAGTGTATTTGGCTGTATATCATTGTTATCATTTTGCAATATAACGATGGGAAAGTCTAATCTTTTTCTTGACTGAATAAGAATTGATAGCATTGATAATCCATATCGCGTTTCAGAGTTTTCCCAATCTGTTTTATTGGCAAAAATAAGCCATAAATCAATTTGAGGGTTTAGCAATTCATTTTGAATATCTTGCCATAGAAATTTTTCCAGATCATTTTTCCAGAAATGTCCATTTGCTTCGATTCCATATTGTCTTGTTTGCTGAATTATTTTACCAACAGCCTCTTCAGACTCAATCAAGGAAGTAATCCATATTTTTTTCATATTTTTTTACCTGTTATTCGTTCTTAAAAGTCACAGAGATAGATTCTTTATCAATGTTAATAAATACTTCTGAAGGCATCATCTCATTACTCATACATTCTAAAATTAATGTCGACATTTTGGGCATAATATTGATTGATATGATATGGTCGATATTTCTGGCACCTGTTTCTACTTCAACACATTGTTTCGCAATATGATTCACAACTTCTATGTCATAAGTCATTTTAATTTTATGAGTTTTCATTAACCTGTCAGCCAATCTGTCTAACTTGAGTGATACAATTTCTTCCATATATTTATGAGATAAAATATAATAAGGAACAACTGACATTCTTGCCAATAATGCGGGTTTAAAATGATTGCTTAAAATGGGGCGGATTGCAGAAATTACAGTTTCAGAGGGGACAGTTTCTTCTCCGGAACATAATTCAGTAATAACATCAGAGGCCAGATTACTGGTTAAAAAAATAACTGTATTTTTAAAATCAATAATTCGACCTTCTCCATCGGCCAGCATACCTTTATCAAAAACCTGATAAAAAATATTCAGAACTTCAGGGTGAGCTTTTTCAACTTCATCAAGTAAAACAACTGAATATGGTCTTTGTCTGACAGCTTCAGTCAGTATTCCACCTTCTCCATATCCGACATATCCTGGGGGAGAACCTAACAGACGGCTGACAGTATGTTTTTCCTGGAATTCACTCATATTGATGGTTACCATAAATTTTTCTCCACCAAATAATAAATCTGCAATTGCCAGCCCGGTTTCTGTTTTACCAACACCGCTGGGGCCAACCAACAGAAAAACGCCCATGGGTTGTCTGTGCGATTTGATGCCTGCTTTTGAATTTTTAATGTCTTCAGCAATTGATGCGATAGCAGAGTCCTGTCCCTTGATTCTTTTTGTTACATTCTTCTCAAGAGTGCTGATTCGTTTGGCTTCATCACGCATAATATTTCCAAGGGGAATGCCGGTCCAGTCAGATACAACCTTTGAGACAATATCAGGGTCAACTTCGACGTGTACCAGTGCTGATTCTTTTTGAAGTTCCTCAAGTTCTTTAGATTGCTGATTAATCCTTTCCTGTATTTTCATTTTTTCTTCAGGAGTTACATTGGTATGTTGAATTTTTTGCTCATACAAAACATTTCTGTCGTTTATGATATTATTCACCAGTTGTTGCTCATTTTTCCAACGTTCTATCAGGATATTTTTTTCATCGGTTAATTTTTCAATCGCCAGGGATATTTCATCTAATCTCTTTTGATCAATAGAAATGCCATGAACCTGATCACGTTCTATCCCTTTTTGTTCTCTTTCATATGCCTGAATGCTACGTTCTTTATCTTCAATAATATCAGGTTTTGCAGTCATCAGGACTTTTACTCTGGCAGCACTGGTATCCAGAAGATCAATTGCTTTATCAGGAAGTTGTCGACCTGAAATATATCGATCAGAAAGTTCGGCAGCAGCTTGAATGGCATCGTCCCGAATAATAACACCATGAGCATTTTCGTACTTATCTTTTAACCCTCTGAGTATTAAAGTCGCTATTTTATCAGTGGGTTCATCAAGTTTAACCGATTGAAATCGTCTTGCTAATGCCGCATCTTTTTCAAAATACTTCTTATATTCCGAAAAAGTAGTTGCCGCTATGGTCATCATTTCACCTCTGGCCAGGGCAGGTTTTAACAGATTGGCGGCATCGCCTCCGCCAGCCTGTCCTCCTGCTCCAATCAGCATATGGGCTTCATCTATAAATAAAATAGTTGATTTTGCAGAGGATTTAACTTCATCAATAACAGATTTTAAGCGTTTTTCAAATTCTCCTTTTACACCAGCACCAGCCTGAAGCAACCCCATATCCAGGCCAAATACCGAAACCTCTTTTAAAAAATCAGGTACGTCACCTTCAATGATTCTCAATGCCAAACCTTCAACAACTGCAGTTTTACCAACGCCAGCCTCACCAACAATAATTGGGTTATTCTTTCGCCTGCGTGCAAGGATATCAACCATTTGACGAATTTCTGAATCTCTTCCAAAAACAGGATCAATTTCTCCTGTCCGTGCCTTTTCAGTAAAGTTAACACAGAAACGAGCCAATGCGGTAGATTTGCTCTGTAGTAAATTAGGGTCATCTTTTGATGTTCTTGTTTCAACTGAATTTTCAACAATAGTATAAAATTGTGATAGCAGTGTATCACTGCTAATATGGTTGAAAAGACTTTTGTAATGATTTCCAGAAAATCTTGACGACTTTTTTAGAAACGCAAGAAAAAGTGAACCAGAACGTATACTATCTTCGTTTAAGTTTAATGAAGATATTAACCATGCGTCCTGCAGCCACTCCATAAGCAGAGGAGAAAAAACAGGTCGTGATGCATTCCCTGTCTGGTATTCTTCAATTGCCTGCTCAATTTGCCGTTGCAATTTTCCATTATCAACATTACTGTTATGAAGTATAATGGATAAATCGGAATGTGTATCATCCAATAGTTTGATAAACAAATGATCTATGGTGATTTCATAGTGCGATCTTGCAACACATAAACCTGCTGCCGATTCCATGCAGCTTGTAGTGTAAACATTTAAATGATTAATCAGTGATTTAATATCAGCAGTAACCATGTTTTTCTCCTCATCGTTTATTTATTTCAATTGTTTTAATTTCTTTCATGGACATATCCTGAATTTCGCAATGACCACGGCACACAGTATACAATCTTTTTTCATCAGGAATAAGGCACAATGTATCCATAAGCAAAGGAATGTTAATATTGTTTTGATCCGAAGTATTTTTTTCTACCTTACAATCTAATTTAATTCCAGGCAGATAAAACCGAATAAAACCATCTTTTGTTAAATGGTTGAGGGTAATTTTTTCATCGCCATTGAGATATGAATCTTTCTGTAAATCTGGATGAGCAGCATTATAAAAACGAAACGAGAAGTCATCCGGATACCCTGGACATTGTTCTTTTTGCCATTTCTCATCATACGTTCCAATGTAATCAATTCTGGGATGCCATGATTTTTCAATAAATCCAAAACCAGCGGGAGAAGGATGGTCATCTATTGACTTGATCAGGTTTTCCGGGTCTTCGATATTTGGTAATGTTACCTGATCAATATCTTTGTTCGATTTTATTGCAACAAATCCAGTTCCTATCATGTTCTCCCTCACTATCTCGCTTTCATCAGAACCGCCAAACGCTTTTTCATAAACAATCTCCATTTCTGTAAAAAGTTCAGGCTCGGTCATTGATTTTGTCACACTATTCCACTTTCGGTCCCCAAAAGCCCAGATCGTTTTGATCATATTATCGACTTGTAATGAAGCATTGATAGATCTGACAGGCTTGGAAGAATAAACTTTTCCAATCAATGCAATATCAGCATATGGTTTAAAAGGAATGAGATCGGATTCAAATTTCAACCCATTGAAAGACTCATATCGTTCATCACCAAAAAAAATTTGAATTTGTTCTTTCGACGGAATGACCTTATCTTCAGATACAAAATCAAAGGTGCCTTTGACAATGACTGTCATGATAGTTTTATTCTGAATCCCTATAAAGGGTGTTGCCGTGCATTCAAAAGGTGTATTATTGATCATATTCATTTTTAACGAAAAGCTCCCGGGACAGGAAGGACTGTTCCAGCTAAAACGGGTCCAACAGGAACAAAAGGAGGTGCAAATGTTGGGATTGGGCCAGTCCCCTGTACGTTTTGAATTAATGTCGATGTTTTAAATAATTGAAATACGGTATTAAAAGCTTGTGATATGGCGTCAAATAAGTCTGAAGAATGTAAAGCATCTGGCTCTGCAAGATTAGCCTCCATCATACTCTTTAATGACCCAGGTGACAAACCGGTCTCCCCCGCTGATGTAAACGTTATCAGTGGAATTGGAACATTGGGCGTTGGAGGCGCCATGGGGCCAGGGAATGCCGCAAACGTTGGGTAAGAAAGTATTCCACTAAGTCCCATGTGCCATGGCTGCCACAAAGAGCCAAAAGCATTCGCAATTGCATTGGAATATTTTAATTCTTGTGGGGTATTTTTGGGAGCTGTTGCTAAAATCAAAGGAGAAAGAGGCGGTCCAAGTACACAACCCGGAATCAGAGTACCAATAGGGCCATTAATAACAACATTTGAAACGGTAACCAACTTCATCCATTTATCGATACCATCACAAATGGCAGCACACGTGCTTTCAATGAATTGATCAAATTGTTCACCCAAAACTTTAGCAGATTTAACATGGTATTTATTCAGACTTTCTTCTCTGAAAAGGTTCATTGGAGCATTTGGGGCAACAACTTTTTCATCTTCAGAAAAAGCGTCAGGGTATTGTTTACCAGGATCTTCCCATTCTATCGGTAACACAATACCTTTTAAAGCAAAATTAGTCTTTGCAAGACTTGCAAACATACTTTTTTGTGGTGCAGGCATTATATCCCCTTTTAGGAGTTATCCAACAATTACATCAGGGCTACCTTCAATAAGTTTTCCATCTCCACCGCAATGATCATCACCATCACCTTGCCGGTGAGCAGCCTTGTTGTTTATTAAAACAGTACTACTTCCTTCAGAAGCCGTCCATACATTTGGGCCGCAGCAAGGTGCATGAAGCCCCATATCACCAACCCTGAGAGCTGGACGATAGTTTACCTGAACATTGGGTGATCCTTGAAACGCTGGACCTACAACCACATGCGGGCAGGCAGGGCATCCATGAGAATCTGCCTGACATAATGACTTATCACCTAATCGTCCTTGTGGTGGCATAGTTACCTCTCATTATTGATCTGTATTTATTGATTTATCCGGTAAAGGTTCCCATCCATGCGCATAAGCTGCAACTTTAGAAATCCAGCGCATTGACCATTTTGCAGCAGTATTGATTAAAACATTCATTTCTTTTTTAAACTGCTTGTATGATACTTCATTGATTGGGAACTTCTTTGTAAGAAACAGCATCTTTTTTTCATAGTCCGCAAAAAATGTTCCTCCTCCATGATCAAACAATCCCCCAATTTCAGGATTAAACAATGCTTTTAAGAACCTTTCTAATCCTTCTTTTTCTTCATCTGATGGATCTGGAACGCCAAGTTTAGAAATATATACTCTTGCAACTAACATTTCTGTTTTATCCAAATACTGAAAACCAAATTCTCCAAAAGAACAATCATTATTGTCATCCAAGATTTTACTATTGTTAGGACGTCCTGTAAAATCACCAATAAATTTTTCTGCTTTATTCAGACCTGACAAATGATCACCCATAACGCATCCTTCCATCAATATAAAAAAAATAAAAATAATACCAAAATGACTACTCAGCTTAATGAAACTGTTCATAACTTTTAATATAGGTATCAACCATATTGTGATTTTTGGAGGGGGCTCCAATCCAGCTTTTATCATCGGAATCTCCCTTAAATTTTTTGAATTCACCCGTTTCAGGATCACCTGAAAAACGAATTACTTTAGCATTTTTTCCAGCATTATCAGTGTCTTTTTTTGAAGAGTCACCCAATCCATATGTCAGTGGGGTGTAATCGTTTACATGAACATAATGCTCATAATTTGGGCCATCAGGCCATTTAGGAGCGGCACTACCAAAACTTTTTACATTCATATTTTTCAATGGATTCTTTATACCGGACATTTCAAGTGCACTTTTAGCATCGTACAGAGCCAGAGACGTAATCGCTCCCCCCTGACTATGAGCCCAAATTTCAACATTTTTTTCTTTTCTTGATGCAATGATCATATCACTGAGAGAACTGACAGCAGGGTTACGTCCATCATGAACATTTGGAGGATGTCCTTTATCAGCAGCCTGAATAAGATCTCTTTCCTCCTCAGTTTGAGTTGCATCCCCAATATAACCTGGTAAATTTTTTCCACTAGTGGCATTATAAATCCCAACAACCTTTGCACAGGAGGTTTCCATAATTTTTTTTAAAGTCTGACAATGATCTTCTTTTGTATTCTGGATACCATTTACATAAACAATTGTCTTAACTTTTTTTGAATTTTTTCTGAGCTGTTTACATTTTTCACTTTGAGAAAGATCAACTTTCTGCTTATGTGATTTGATGATACGACACTTTCCATCTTTCCATCCTAAAAATCTCCCATCACGCTTCATATCAATACTTTTTGTTGATTGACAACCCGAACGGCTTACAACTTTATCATCTCCAAAGAGTTGCTTTGCTTTAGAGTAGATGTCACTTATGTTTTTTGATGTTTTTTCAGATACTTGCTTTCCTGTCTTAACAACTTTAATTCCACCACGGCCAATAGCCGATGTTACTTTTCTGCTTCCTTCTTTTGCTAAATTTTTTGCCTGATGAGCTTTTTCCTTTGACCAATCGTAAGCTTCAATGGCCTTCTCTTTTCCATATTCATAACCTTCCTTTGCTTTTTTTGCAGCCCCAACAGCAATTTTTTTCGTCCCCTCAGCTATATTTTCAGCAGCTTCAAGACCTGCTTCAGTTGCATTTTCTATGGCTTTTTGAAGCGCATCACCAAACCCCATTTTTTTTATTCCTCCAAAGCTTTAAATAGTGATTCAGTCCATTTTGATAACCATTCGACTTTATCTGATGGAGAATAATTAGAAGAACTTAATATTTCATTTGCTTTTGGAAAATCAGTATCAAAATTTTTTCCCAGTAACCAGGCAGTGATAATAAAAATGATGAGTTGTTGCTCTGTAATTAATTGATAAGAATTACCTTTTTCTATCAGTTGTTTGATTGTATCTATTACTTCAGATTTATTTTCTTTTCCAATATCTTCAAATTCTTCGCATAAAAAATCGTATGTTCTGTCTGAAAAGTTTTCAACAGATTTTTCATGAAAAATTTGTAATTGTTCTTTTCTAATGCTTAACATCGTTCATCTTTTTTTAGAAAGTTATTGCAGAGATTACCATTTTCATCTTCAATACAAAAACAGTGAACAGGGCCAAACATTGCCCTCAGTTCTTCGTCATTACAAGTTGGTAAATATATTCTGAGAACCCTTGGATCATAAAATCTAAACCAGACCAGTTTTCCTTCTTCAGTATACGCCATCAACAATTCTCTAAAATGTTTTTTGAGTTCATCCAGATCAGCATCAGATTCAACATATATTCCCCAATTTTTTCCTTCAGCATTTGATAACAGCCATTCTGTAAAAGGATCGTCTATCTGAAGTTTTACTAAATAGGGTGCAACTTCAGCCAAGTTTTTTGCTTGCTGCCCCCGATATAAACACACGCCTTCTATATCAAATTCAGATAATTTTGGATAAATGTTGTCATCTACGGCTGTGTCTAAAATTGTATATAGATTTTTTTCAGATGACTCCAACCTGTCAATCATAAACTTTTCCAAGCCATTTTGTTTTTCCATTACATGTTTCCTTTTCTATTAAGTATCCAAAATCGATTAGTTTGTTGAGTTACACGAACTCAATAATTGTCTACTCTCATGTATCAACAAAAGGGCATCCCTTTTTTGCGGCTTCTTTAAAAGATTTCGCCTGAGCGATAGCTGATGGCGGTGGTTGATATTTTTCTCTCTCAAAGGGAGTTGCAACCTGTAATTTTATTTTTTTCCCTGGATCTGCTTTATCCGCTACACTCGGTTCTTTCGGTGTATCAGGACTTGCACCAGCCCCAGAACCTGGTGAGCCGCCACTATTAAGTTTTATCATGGAGCCCTTAACAGCTACCCCTCCTGAATCAATAGTAATAAAACTTCCAGAAGCTTTTAAGGTGATAGAGGAACCAGCTTCAATAATTAAGTTGCTTCCGGCTTTTAAATGAATTTCCTGAGCACTATCAAGAGCAAAATTCTGCCCCACCTTTTGATGAAAATCTTTTACGATTTCTATGGAAGCAGTACCTTCAGTTTTCTGGTTTTGATCTCCTTTAACGGTTTGATGTTTATCGCCTTCAACATTTTCAATTTGATCGTGGTTGACAATCAAATGCGTATCATATCCAATCCATTCGCGAAGATTGTTTTTGATGCGAACATCCATATTTTTTTGAGCATGGATAAAAATCTGTTCATTATCTTTTTTGTCTTCAAACCTTATTTCATTAAATCCCCCTCCACCCTTGGAAGATCTTGTCTTAATCGTTGATTTTGTTTTTTCAGCCGGTAAGGCGTAAGGGGGGATAGATTCAGCATTATAAACACATCCTGTAACAATCGGTCTATCGGGGTCGCCTTCCAGAAAATCGACAATCACTTCCTGACCAATTCGTGGTAAAAAAATACCTCCCCAGTTTTTTCCAGCCCAATTTTGGGAAACACGAATCCAACATGAACTTTTATCATCATATTTACCTTCTCTGTCCCAATGAAACTGAACTTTAATACGCCCAAATTTGTCAGTATGAATCTCCTCACCTGAAGGGCCAACAACAAGCGCTGTTTGAACACCTTCAACAAAAGGTTTGGGGGAATTTCTTTCAGGTTTATAGGTTACCGAGGAGGGGATTGCCAGGAAATCATTTGAGTAGCTAAAGCCGGCACCACCACCACTTTCTTCTAACGATTGAGGTTGTTCCCCAGAATGGTTTACTTCAACCAATAAATATTCCTGATTTAAAGCACTCTGTTTATGATCTGTTAATTGAAATGTAAATGCCGGTGTGAAAGTTCTGCAAAGACCTTTTCCTTCAGCCACATCTGTAAATAATATGGTTTCTTTCAGCCGTGTTTTTGTACGTTGTTTACCTTTACTTTTTTCAGTATATAATCCGGGGTAATCATATATTTCTAATGACTTGAAAGCAGAGCCTTTTTCAGTTGACGTCAGATTTAGAGAAGGTTTTTCATAAAAAAAGTCTTTAAGAGTAACGCTTCCTGACTGGATTTGCCTGGCCAGGCTAAAAGTATTGATAAACTCTTCAGTTGTCACCATGCCGCCTGATGGTCTGAAAGATATTTTCGATGTACCTTTTATTGGTTGATAACAAACAGGGCTATCACCAAAAATCATGGTATGTTTGTTTTTTTTATGTTCAAAAAAATAAAAAATGCCTTCTTCTTCAAGAAGTCGTGATATAAAATTTAAATCTGTCTCGCGGTATTGAACACAGTACTCTCTTGGGTCACATTTTTCCTGAAGTTTAAAACTAAAACTATTGCTTAAAACCCCCACTTCCTCCAGAAGTTTTTTAACAATATCTTTTGTACTTTTGTTCTGAAAAATTCTGCTGTTCTTTCTCAAAGACAAAAGCCAGATCGAAGGAACCATCATCGCCTGATATAAAAAAAAACGACCTTTTTTCCCACTTTGCATGAATTTATTGATAATGCCATGAAAATAGCGATCCTTTTGCCCCCTTATAATCAGTAAGGCTTCCTGTGCAATGGTATCATCAAAATTAATCTCATCAGTTGAAGCCAACATAAGTTCAACTTCAAATGGCCTTGAAATGGCTTCTCTTGCCATAAAGTTAACAACCCGAAATGTTTTATCGGATATGTAGAATAAAAATTGTTCTTTCATTTTATGGCTTCCTTTAACTTTTTATGTTCTCTTTAAATTTTTGGATATTGATTAATTCGTCCCAATGGTTATGGTCGAAACCTTTGGCACTGTTTGATCAGGAGAATTGCCATTTCATGTAAAAACTTCTTCAATATCTTGATGAAAAAATTATTCTTTTTTCTTTTTCATATTCATTAGAATTCAACCAGGTGTCAAAGCCAAGTCTTGAAGAGCCCCAGCTTATTTTATTAAATTTGTCATCAATGATCAACTCCATATCATATTCAAAATAATCTGTAAGATACAATCGTGCCAGTGTTGTAACTTTTGCATATTCATCCCCACCAGGAAAAAACTTTTTAAATGTCGGTAACTTCATGGGGCCAATCTGTATTCTAAATTTAGTCATTCTGTCATCAATGTGACTCCCCAGAAAAGTATTGATGCCTAAATTTCCGGTTTTGCCAATTGATAACTGCTGATCTTCACTTATGGTTGCTTTTCGGTTGACACATTGAACAATTTTAATATCGATATTGTTCAGGTGACGTAAGGCATCTTTAAGAAGTGTTTGTAAACCTATAGCTGATTTGGGATGCTGCGTTAAAAGGCCAATGTATCTGAGTAAACCAAACGGTTGCTTGATATCTTTTCTAAGTTCTTTTTCACCCATTCCTATCAAGCAAAATAACTGTTCAATAAGCTGATCATCTTTTTCTTCGATAACTTTTACAAATGGATTGTATTTGCTATAACACCTGAAAAGCAAATGATACAGCCGGCGATTGATTATGTTTAAAAAATCTCTTGATGCAGATTCCCCATCAATTTTCTCATTGATAAGATCAGTTGTATAAAAAACAGGAAGAGGTGATGACGTGCCATAAAGACCTAAAAAAGTAGTTGTAACTGAAAAACCTTTCATTTCTTCAGGATCGATAGAAGAGGCATGTTTAATAAGCAAGTCTTTATATGTTGTTTTTTCAGATAGCCCCATAACACGTTCAACGTCATCTTCGTCAATAAGATCACTCATTATATGTTTAAAAATGGCTTCGCTCGTGTACCAGAGGCCGTCCATTGTATCAAGTATCTGAATAATATCATTTGAAATACGCTCTTGCTGCAATTCTTTTATGGAAGGTTTACTTATTCTAAATAATTTTTTGGATCTCATTGTCTTTAGGCCAGGCGTTTTTTTTAACAACTTAAAGAAATGATCATCTCCTTCGTATTTCTCATCTCTCCAGTGTTCAAGCAAATTCAAAATATCTTTTTCAACACCAACTTTTTCAAGTCGTTGAAGCAATTGATCATATTTTTGATTTTGTTTAAGAAATCTGCCATGATGAATTATGAGTGTTTCCAAGATAGTTTTTTCTAATTTTTTCTGTATTATTTCAAGAGCTTCCTTACCTGCCAATGATTCCAGGACAGACAAAAAGATTTTATCATTTGTCAGCCATTTATTCTTCATTTGAGATAACACATCATAAACCTTTTCAGAGATGTCATTTTTTTTCAATTGATATAGAGAAGCATCGGTCACTCTAAAAATAGTCTGTTCAATAATTTCTTTGCCAATAACTCTATCAAGGCACTGACTAAATGATTCTGTGTCTGTATACCATCGGTCAATCAGAGTCTCCAGGAAAGGAACCATTTCTGGCTGAAGACCATCTTTTTTTAATCGAGACAAAATTTCCTTGTTAATTGCATGCTGGATATGATCAATATTATCAATTGGTGACACTTGAAAAGATAGAGATAGTTTTGGATGAATAGCAACGTTGTTTTGTAGTTCTTCATTGGATTGATGCGTTAAAGCCCGGAGTAATCTCATTGCCTGAAAGAAAGAAAACGAATGACTTTCGTTTAAAAGTTTATTTAACAATGGGTGGAGTGAATGGTTTTGCATTGAAAAACTCTTTTATTATGAAATTGAAAATTGAATTCATTTAGATCGATTTATTTTAGTTGTTGTTGAAAGATGTTAGCAATTTTTTTACAGTAAGAATTTATTACCTAACCTTGCCGGCCAGTGAAAAGATTTTCCACTGCTAATATCTTCAACAATCAAGCGAGTAAAACTATTCAAGGATGCACATAATGCGATAAACTGATCTATAATACAACCAAAAAGGTACAAATCGCCCGGTGAAAGATACTTTTCAATATTCGCATAAATTTTGATTTCCTGTCCACGCATTAAAATGCCTGATACCAAGCGATCAACCGGTTTTGATTCCACTTTTTCTATACCATTTATCCTGTTCTTGTTGATCAATGTTGCCCGGTGATCACCCCTGGTTTGAAAAATGTAAAGAGCCAGAATTGCTTTTAAATTTTCTGTTTTTGAAAAAGATGAATGATTTAACGACAGATGCGAAATAAGTCGCCATAGTAGATTGGTTCCCAGTGATGGCATCACAGCAATGGTTGTTTGTCGGATATTTATAAAATTAACTTCTTGCGGTATATTTTCTGTTCTAATTGAAATATCACCTATATGAAGACTTTGCGGTAAATTGCCATTTGTGCATTTTAATTGAATTGAAAGGGTTTCAAGAGGAGGTGGCTGAGGTTTATCTGGAGAAAGGTCTGGTATGTCAGGATAAGCCACTGATAAATATATATCATAGCTGGATTTATTTGCAGAAGGGCACAAATGAGTATGGTAAACAGGTTTTTTTTGTGCTTCAACAGAAAATGCTTCAAATGGATCGTAAGTTCTCTGTTCAGCAGTTCCATGGATAAAACCAACGACCTCTTTCACTGAATACAATTGAAAATGAGATGTATCATTTCCAGTTGGACATATACGATACCTGTCCTTTTTATGATCAACACGTACAGGTTCTGCTTCATGGTCAAAAATATTGATTACAGGGGTTGCTGAAAGAACAAAATCATCTGTTCGCACTCTGGGAATTGGAAAAGGGGTATCTTTTAATTCAAAACGTATTTCAAAACAAGAGGCATCGCTTTTGTCATTCCAGTGATCCATACCTGTTATGTCAACAAACAAAAACTTTTCAGTCAGTAAAAAATATTCCTGAATGATCTTATAGGCAGGAAAGGAATTTGATGGATAGGGGATCAAATCTTCATTATCATCAAACCCAACAGGTTTAAGATGGTCTGGCGATAGAGAAAATGAATAGTCATCAGTTGATAATACAATACGATTCAGACAGGTTCTGAGTAAACAATAAATATTTGTTGCCTGTGAAAGGTCAATTGTACGTTGATAATCTCCAGACAAAAAAAGACGCATATTTTCAGGGGCCCACTCTTTAAGTGTATTGTCATTTAATGCTATTTCAATGGTAATGGATTGTTCATCCAGATTGTCTGTGGCTGACACGCTTGTAATTGTCAGTGGTTGTACCGCTACATCAAAACACGTTCTAAATTGACATGGAGTCCCTTCTACTGGCCGTGACTCAAGTTCTGTACCCGCCTCAATGGTCGCTGTATTCTTAAGGAGTTCATCAGGTTTAAAGGCAACAATTGTTGCACAAGGTAAAGGTCTTAAATAATGCGGCCATATTAACCTGATAAAATCATGAATAATTTCAGGAAATTCATCATCCAGTTTTTCCCGAAGCTGTGCCGTCATAAAAGCAACACCCTGTAACAAACGTTCGACATCAGGATCAGATGTAGGGCCGCTTAACATCGAAGCCACAGCAGGGTGATCTTTGGCAAATTCTTTTCCCAGGTCATATAAAGCAGTAAGTTCTTCTCTATATTTTGAACGTATCAATTTTCTATCCTTATTTCCCCTTTAGAATCAACAATACTTTCAAAAAAAACATAATCTGAATCATCCATATCCTTTAGTTTTGCGCTAATCTGAAAATGAATCGTAAAATCATCCTGGCCTGTATTGATCAATTCAACATATACTGATGTCAGCCGAGGTTCGTATTTCGTAATGGTTTGCCGGATAGACTCTTCAAACTCATGAACAGTTTCAGGAAAACTGCGAATGAAATGGGTAACATCTTGAATGCCATAGTCTTCTGCAATTTCTACACTTCCCATTCGCGTATTCAAAATAAGATGTAAATGACTCAAAATGGAAGAAATCACCCGTCGCGGATTACGTCGTTCTCGTCTATCCGGCTCTCTTTCCAGAGATCGAATTCGTTGTAATAATCTTTCTTCTACCATCAATAAAACATCATCTTTGTTTGGAGATATATTATTTTTGATCCAGTTTTCCCACCAATGAAAGCGTAAAATAAGCACCCATATATTTATATTGAGGTTGAACATCGAGTTCGACATCATACCAGCCTGGATCGCCTTTCACATCGCTGACAATTATGTTCGCTTTACGTAAAGGTTTTCGAGATCTAACAGCAGGTTTTGTTACTTCTTGATCTGATATGTATTGAGAAATCCATTTATTTAATTCTCTGTCAAGATCTTTTTTTGATTTCCAACTACCAATATTTTCTCTTTGCATAACCTTTATATAATGCGCCAGACGATTAATAATAGCCATATAAGGCAGTTGGGTTCCCAATTTAAAATTGGTTTCCGCAGCTTTTCCTTCTTCTGTATCCGGATACGATTTAGGTTTTTGTACTGAGTTTGCTGAAAAGAATGCTGCATTATCACTTTCTTTACGCATTGTCAGGCAGATAAAACCAGCTTCTGCAAAATTATACTCCTGATGGTCAGTAATTAATACCTCTGTTGGTATATTTGATTGCGTAATACCATCTTTATCTGCATAACGATGGCATAATAGATTATCAACAGTACCCCCTGACTGTGGTCCAATAATATTGGAACACCATCGGTATTTTGCAAAGCTGTCAGTGATTCTCGATGCCAGGGCAAAGACTGTACTTCCCCAAAGATATTTATTATGGTCATCTGTCACTTTTTCTGTATAATTGAACATTTTAATTTTTTTCGTTTCAGGACCATAAGGTAGGCGCAGTAAAAAACGTGGTAATGTTAATCCCACATAACGGGCATCCTCCGTATCCCTGAATGATTTCCACTCTGTATATTTTGAATCTTCAAAAATATCAGGTATATCTTTAATATATGGAATTTGCGTGAAATTATCCAGACCTATCATTTCAGGAGATATTGACGAAAGGAAAGGCGCATGAGACATGGCTGCAACACTGGCAATATCTTTCAGTAACTGGACGTCTTCTGTTCCATAGCCAAACTGGTAATTTCCAATAATATTTGCATAGGGTTTTCCACCAAACTGCCCCAAATTAGCAGAATATACTTTTCTGTATAGACCAGATTGAACAATTTCAGGGGCATAGTCAAAATCTTCAATTAATTCATCTTTTGAGGCATTTAATATTTCAATTTTAATATTTTCTCTAAAATCAGTTCTATCAACCAAAAACTTTAATGATCGCCATGTTGATTCTACTTTTTGAAAATCCTTATGATGAAGAACTTCATCAACCTGGTTACCAATTTGTTCATCCAGATCTGAAATGTATGCATCTAAAACAGCTTTATTAACCTGTTCAACAGTTTCTTGTTTTTCGCCAAGATATTTCAGTAATGCTTCAACACCTTTCTTTTTTTGTAAATAGTCTGAATCAGAAGGTTTTGCTGTTAATTCAACAACTTCATCCAATAATGATTTTTCATTTTCAGATGATTCTGGAGTGGTTTCATTATTTTTTTGTTCTTCAGCCATTGGTTGCCTCCTCTTTTTCTTCGTCCTGTTTGTCTTTATTACCTGCTGCCAATCCCAACTCTTCTAATAACTGAGCTCTCAGATTTTCATCTTTTATCAATTTTTCTATTTTAGGTCTGAATTGGCGAATATTACTGAGTGGTCCTTTTAGTGAATTTAACGCCTCTCGTAACTCATATACTTCTCTCAACTCTTTACTGCTTTGGACAATGTTTTCAGGAGAGAATTTGTCTATTGAATCAATGGGTAAATCAAAAGTCAACTCATCACTGTTTTTATTTGCCAACACATTGGGAACTTTAATATTCAGCTTAACACCCTGTTTTTTTAAAACATTATTAAAATTATTTTTATTAATACTAAACGTTTCGCGTTCTTCTATGGGGGTTTCATCTTTTTCAGTCTTGAATTCATCCAGCACCAGTAGCTTTAAAGGAAGTTCAACTTCTTCCTGAACATCACCAACTTTTGATTTATAGGTTATATTAACCCTTTCTTTTGGTGTAACTGAAATATCTTGACTCATAATACTCTCCTTTTAATAGTATTTATAATGAATTGTATGGCCAGAACTGTCAGGTTTAAACCAATAGCCATACGATACTGTCGTCATAAGTTATAAAAATAAAAGAGGAGATATCAGTAATTGGCATTCCAATATCTGATACCTCCTCTTATTTGTGTAAAAATTAATGTATTCCATTTAAGAAATTAATTAAGTCAAGGAATTGATTTAAAAAAAAATTTGATGAAATCAATATAAGGTACCTAATCGTTTCATCCTTTTTTCATAATTATCAGTTTTCGATTATTCCTCTTCAGGTTCTTGCCAATCATCTTCAGCTTCTGTGCCTGATTTTTCATGTGTCCATATAATTTTGCGATACGCAAAAGAAACATCTTCCAGATGAGTAAAGTTACTTTTGCCCGGATCCTGACAATTTGGCATATATGCATGAATATTGACGATAATTGCCTCGATGAGTTTAATTGTAAAATAATGTTCTTGTTGTCCAGTTTTGCTTGTTCGATACCATTTGAGAACGCATTCTGACATATGCTCACCAGAAGTTAGTGCCTGATAAAGCAATGGTGAAGATTTATCAAAAACTTTTGTGACTGTCATCCTTTTATGTTTTCTCGGACCTGCAGGCATTCCACTCTGAGGGTCTGTTGGGATTTCCACCTCATGTGTAAGTCCCTGAACGATAATTTCATTCTCATGGCCTTTAACCCAGATGCTTCCGACACTATCCTGAGTTAAGGCACCCTCTGTAATATTACCCTGTTTTTCGCCTGTGACACTTAAATAAGCAGGTGTAGGCATTTTATACCTCCTCTTCTTTTATCATTATTTTTTGATAAAAAACAAAGCGTCCTAATTATGTTAAGGATTGCTTTTTCACTTAGTTATTTATTTAGCCTTATTTCTATAATAGTTCATAATAATAATGTCAAGAAAATAAATGTCACATTTTTATTAACACGGTACATCATTTAAACTTTTTGATAAACAGCTGTTGCGTAAATTTTCAGTTTAACAATGTTTCTTTCATTGTTGTTTGTCTTGAACTTTATGATCTTTGGTCAAGAATGAAAATACTCAATCATTAAAAAAAATCATTGGTTGAAGACTTTAATAGTATTTGACTCTATATTCAAAGTTGAAAGGATAGCAGTGTTCGAATATTATTTCTCTGTATTATATTTTAGAGTAAAATCTATGCATCAAAAATATATTGTTGACCATCGTTTTTAACTTTTTTAAGTTTTAATGTTTAGAGTGTAACTAAAACAGACTGAATTGTGGGGACACGATCCTTATTCATTGCTATAAATTATGAATTTAAATCAATGAATAAGGTCATGTCCCCGCAATTCAGTCTGTTTTGGTTACACTCTAATCATTTTGGATAAGCATAACCTATAAAAAAAATACACATTGGCCTTAGTGTGGATAGCAATCCATTCCGGTATATCAATAGAGTTTTATATCACATTTCTCCATAGGTAAATATAATGTTTGATTGCTGAGAGCAATGTTAACTTTTCCAGTATTTCCACTGACCTCAACCTCAAGTGTCATGATCAAGTCATCATTCTTCCCTGATAGTTCTTCAAAAGCGGCAACTACTTCAGGTTTGTTAAAGACAATATCAGATTTATAAGCTTCACCGGAACTATCGGCCCATCGCACAATGAGTCGTTTTGGAATCCCTCTTCTATCCCTCTTTTCAGATTGCTCTGAAAAATCGATGAATTCACTTTCCCCATTAAAAGTGTTCACACGCATGGATAGAAACTCAACGGTGTCACTGCCCATTACAAAACGCCACGAATATCGCTTTTGATATATAACCCATGCATTGTCAGTTATTCCATATGCATCAAAATCCACCAACATCTCTGGAGACATAGCATCTTCAAGTGATTGCCTTATATACGTCTCCCGTGTAATTTCATCGTCATCCAGTATTTGTTCCCATGGGATGGAGGCGGGTTCAGCTATAAATTTGGCGACCTCTATAACAGTCCCTCCCCCAGCCAGCCAGAGAGACACCCTACCACGCGGCAATAAGCCCACAACTACCTGGCTAATCGGTGTTCGTTCACCCGGTTGTCCATCATTCACTCCTTTTTTGAAGAGGCTAAAAATTTTCTCTTTCGGTAATGTAAATCGTCCTGAAAAGAACAAATTTTCTCCATAAGAAAACCAGGAAATTTCTAATTGAACCGGTAAAGCCTTGGCTAAGCTCCCTACAAGATGTGTGGAATAACCTTCTCCCCAGTTGTTATTGATAAGTTTTCCGTCTGGGATAAAAACTGAGTTTCCATCCGCCAATACAAAAACACCTCTTACGATTTCAACAGGATAAGCTTCTGGTGCGGACTCACTTGGCAGCCATTCAAATTTATCCATTTTTTTACATCCTCCCATACATAACGACACAACATATAACACAGCAATGATATAATGAGCGAGACTTTGACTACCCATCTTGAATTATCCTCTTTCTTCTTCCCATAATTGGATCATTATCAGTAAACTGTGGTTTGTTGGATATAGAGCCGTAGTACGCTGAAAAGTGCAGATACTTATATCTGAGATTTCTCATCATGTCATTGTTTAAGTGGAACCAGTCTTCGGGCTTAGATATTCCCATTCCAGCTATATAGGTATTGATAGTATCATACACTGGCAACAAATCTTTGATAATTTTAGATTTAGTCGCTATTCTCTTGAAATAAAAATTAACCCCATGCTCTTTCGCGAAATCAGCCATTATCTTTAAAGGAATACGATTATAACGATTTCGGATACTCTTACGCGAAGCTTTAAGCCTATTCCATAAGTCCACTTTTTTGATATCGTGTTTTTTATACCAACCCGCATCAATTAGCCAGTTTCGCTCTCTATCAAGTGCATTCTTCTGCTTATCTGTTAACCAGACAGTATCAATATTCATAATCTGGAGGTCTTTTTCTTCAACTTTGTCAGGATATCCACCGCCAACATCTGAGTGGACACCAGGTAAAAATATTTCCTTCCCTGCCTTTGCACTCGCTATATTTGTCAGACGAAAGTTTTTTCTATGCTCCTCTGCAGCAGCAAGTTGCAGCACAAAAGAAGCGTTTTCAATGGCATCCAGGTGAAGTTGGGCAGTATCATTTTTGTGGACGATACCAAATGAGGCAACTGTGTCAAAAAGGCCAACAAACTTGACACTTACTTCCACAACCTCATATCCCTTTTTTTTCAGTTTTGATTCAACTGTATTTTTCACTTTTGCCTGATAGGTAAAGTGACGTGCGGCAGCTGCTCCGCGGCTAAACCCAAATACATCAATATGGAGTACATCAATTCTGTCTTTATCTTCCTTGCTCGTCCAACTGACAATTTTTTCCACTCCTTGTGTAATTCCGCTTTTAACCTTTGTTTTAACTCCGGTCATTCCGCTACCGGTTGCCATTCCTTGTGGGTCATCCCCTACTACCATACCTGAATTGTCGAATGTACCAATACCTTCAACATATATTGATCCGGAATGATCGTACCCTTTTATTTTTTTCCAATACGATTCAAGTCGCGAAACATTGGAATAATCGTTATTATAGCTTCCAAAATTGCCTCCAAAGGGTGCATTTTCCGCACCAGTAGCAACATTTTCACGATTGTTCAATGTTCCGTCAAAGAACAACCCCAACCGCACTTTGAACTTGGGGTCAACATTTCGCTCCTTTTTGTTGTTTCGCCGCAGACATCTGTTTTTTGTGACTTCTTTATTTGCTGATCCAGGCATGCTGTTGTCCTTGATACTCATAATTTTACTGCGAGTTCTGCAACTTACTATCTAAGCTAATAAGTTGCAGATCATAACCTGAGGTTATTGATCTATATAACTGATTCATTCTGTAATCTTCTGAAAAATCCTTTCGACCTAACCGAAAGGCATTGAATTCCGAAAGTGGAATTGTGAATCCCAGCTCTACTTTCCAACTCACAAAATTGATAATATTATTTTTCTGGTATATATGCTTGTCCAATGCATAATCAATTAGTTCAGCAATTACTGCTTTCAAATCGTCTTCATCTCTTTCCTGACAAAACTCAGGATACTGCTTCTTTACATGATATATACTGTCGTTTATAAAAGTATTGGTAATATTTTCACCTAATTTATCTATCTGACTGTCGCGTATCGTAAGCACAGCTAACTCCTGTATGGATTTATCAGATCCTCCCGAAATGCAGCTATAGGAGGCAGATACTTTTTTATAAATATTTTGTTTTTCCGATATTTTAATTCACCTAAAAACACTATTGAGAACTTTTTAACTCTAACGCTACATTTACATCCAATCTACCAATCCTGTTCATAATATCGGCAGCTTTTATTTGAAAAATTTCATCCTGGCTATTGTGATAAATGGGATATGCCGCTACAAAAGATTGTATTGATAAGTCCTTATCCCATTCTTCAAGTCCAAAATCTTCAATATCACGTAAAATCAAATCAAAATAAACAATAGCCAGATCGTTTTCATTCGCTTCTGCTAACAATTTTCCAATACTTAATCGCCACAGAAATTTTTGTTTTATAGAAACACACCCTTGCAATCTGGATTTTAGTATTTTTAAGGCTTCAGAGATATTACCATCGTTATAAATGTCATAGGCGGTCTTAATCTCCTGGGCCATAGAATGGTCATCATCACTTGTAAAACTTATGCCAGAACCAGATACTGATTGCCCACCCAAACTATTCTTTTTTAGCCATAATTTTGTATCATCATCTGCAAAAGGCTTGCCATCAGCAAAAAAGCATTGTTCTATCCCCTGAAAATTATGAACAAAAAATGCTGTTTCTTTACAAACTGCATCATATGCCTTTTTGTACTTGCTGCCTAATCCTTCAAGAGCTGTTGCACTGAATCGATTCAAATCTATCCAAAAGTTATGTTGACCAATTTTTTGTTCAGATAGTCTTAACAACGAAAACCAGTCTTTTTCATCTATGAGTGCCTTTATGATGTTTTGTTCCTCAATTGATGGACCCGGTATACCTGTTTTGTCATTTATTTGAGGTGGAACTCCTTCAATCCTGGACCATGCCTCCATTCTTTTATATTTGTATGCTCGTGGATCCAAAGGCATTTTTTCAAACAGATAATCACTGACCTGACCAATGACCTGAAAACTGTTTTCCAAAATATCACTGACACTCTGTTCGTTTTCAATAGTTTGCGATTGAGGTGCTTCAGGAAGTTCTGTCTGAGCCTCCTGGTTTTCAGATGGTTCAGAATCAGATTTAATTTCAGGTTCAGCCGTGTCTGTTTGAACGGTCTCCATTTTTTTGGTGGCTTTTGGGGCATGGAATTGATTTTTTTCAACTTTTTTTTGTTTTGGAGGGGGGTCTTTTTTTTCTACAGGAATATCTCGTATAGATCGTCTAAATTCTGCAAGACTCGGCATTGATTGACAATTATTTAAAAATTCTTCAATAGATTCAATGACTTTAATTAATATTTCTGACTGTTCATCACTTATTTTTTTTTGTGAAAAAGCCTGCATTTCTTTTAAGGCTCTTTCTTTCCAAAAATTGATTGCTCCAAATCTTCCACGACTGGCTTTTGGGTGTAGATCATCCCAGTATTCATGCAATAAATCATTGATAATAGTTAATCCACCCTCAAGACCTTTTATTTTATGATTGTGGATAAGTGCAATACTCAAACATGCAGCGGCATAAATATTTTTTGATTTGCTACTGAGTATTGATTCACTTAATTCAATCACTAAATTCCAGTCAATAGGATAATTGCCAATAGTTTGTTTTAGCAAGCGAAATTCTGAATCATTTTTGACATCATCGCCAACAGGTGAATCCTGAGAAATGGGTGTTTTTCCTAATAAGAGTATGTCTTCGTCAATCATTTGTTGCTTTTCCCTTATGTTTTCATATATCTTATGATAATTGTTTTCATCTGAATCCGTTATTAAAAATGGACAAGCTGCCAATTCCAGGTTTGTTTGTCTTTACAAATAAAGAGTTCTTTATCTAAAATATCTGGAATTAATTGGTTTACCACCTCTTTTTCAGTGTCTATCTGTATAGTTTTACCTTTCAATAATTGATAACATTCATTGATGTCATTTATTTTTTTCAATTCGTTTCTAATAAAGGTTAATTCCTCCCAGACTTTCAGCAATTGACAGTTATTTTTGTTGAGTGACACCATTAACGAAAAAGGAAATTCTCTCAGGCCGTCGGTACTGTTTTCAATCATTCCCACCAATAATTTTTTTGGTGTAGCATTAAATATAAAAGGAGTTGAGTTTTCGATCGGCTTTAATGGAACTTTAAATTCATTCAATAAAAATTCACGAAAAACAATCGATTCCCTGTCACTAACAATCGAGATAAAATCTTTGTAAAAAGGTAGTTTACCAAATGCCTGGAGATGAAGTTGCTCATTATTTTTCTTAAATATTTTTTTGGATAGTGTTGTCATGGTAATGTTATCCTGTCTGGGATTTCATTTTTCCAATTCATCAAAAGTTTGCATTTAACAAATTGATTATCACCATCTGGCAGCAGAAGTTCAAGTTCCCATGAATTATCAGTTCTGTTTGATGGTTTGTGGGCGCTGTTCAATACAAACGCTGGAAATACAATATCTCCTCCAATTACATATATTTTTGAAAAGTTACCATCATCAGCATCATTAATCGCCCGGATGGTAATTTTTGGATGAAGCCCGATATTCCATTTTATATCACCTCTCTTGTTTTTGATATTTCCAACTGTTCTTAATCGCAGCATATGCTTTGGAGAAGTCCAAATTCTTATCTCAGTAAACATCTTTCCAATGGCATTTCTATTTTTGATATTTGTTTTCAAAACTTCAAATGTAATGGTATAGTTAATAGGGTTTCCATCTTTGTCAAATAAAAAGCTTTTCCATGCTAAACAGTCTTCAATAAAACTTTCTTCTTGAGGTGTCAGTCGATATACAGAAGGAAGGATTGTTTTCAGATGAGTGTATTGGTCACTTATGGATAAAAGTCCATTTGGCGCAAATAAAAAGTCATGAATTAATTGAGTCGTAATAGTTTCAAACGTAATTGTTTGAATTCGCCCTCTGTTTAGAACTGTCGATTGAATTGAAGAAAAAGGAAATGGATATTTTTGACATGAATTCAAACAGTTTTGAAAAGATTGGTTAAAACTTGTCCACATATTTTTATTTGCAGCAGAAATCTGATCTGACAATAAACTGTTTGCATAATTTTCAATTTCCATGAGACGAATGACGTACAGGTCATTGGCAAGGCTATTTTCATTGCCTGTATCTACAGATGTATGGCATACATTTATATTATAGTTATCTGTTCTACCATTGACTTGATCAGGAATTTGTTTTATTTGATTCAAAAAATTCAGTTGAATATTTTCAATATCTGATAGTTGTTCCTGATAAATGGACGCTGTATTTTTCAATGTTTCAATCTGTCTTTCCATGCCGACAGCAGACTTATCATTCTTTAAAATAGCCATTACCCGCTCGTATAGCTCTTGTTGACTTTCGAAAGAAAAATGGCTTAAAAATTGTTTTAACGGCCAATTATTCACATTGATAAATTTAGCTTTTTTATGAATCACGTAGTTTTTAAAAGAACTCCAATCCGACTTTTTTATTGCGCCAAATGCAGGGTCATGAGATCTCATTGTCCGGGACCAATATTTCAGACAATCGGTGTAGGAGTCAACAATCGACCTATGAACATCGTCTTCAAACTTTTGCAAATCACCATTCAATTTATTTTGCTTGTTTAAAAAACCGGATAATCCTGTCAGAGTTCCATAGTATTGTAATAATGAACTTGCTTGTGCAGCAATCGGTGGAGCATCTTTACTTTTTCTAAGTCTTTTTGATGTTAGTTTATATTGGTTATTCAACACAACTTTTGCTTTATTGACAGCATCCTTAGTGATATCCCACAACATTAAGTCCAGATATTGTCTTATTATCTGAATAAGCTGTTTCGATTGCCATCCAGCCGAAAGAGCCTTCAAATTCTGGCTGATAGCAGTTTCTATATCAGATTTTTGTCTTCCCCATTCTTCATTCCATTTGATTATTAAAGACAGTGCATCATGAGAAGTATTGAGCTTTTTATCCTGGTCAGGTGTTAATGAAGGTTGATAGGTGACTGCCATGGCCAGATTTTCATTTATCAAATCTTTTTCGAACTGTCCTGATTGATTTTTATGCAGCATATAACCATATGATAATTGTGAGTTCTTACAATTATAAATGTTTTGTTCAGAGCTACAAATTTGTTGTCTTTTTTGTATAAGATTTTGCAGCTTTTTTAAATCGTCATTTTCAGCGGAAGATGTTTCATCAATAAAAATGGCTGTGTTTAACTCATTAAAATCATGATTACATTGACTTTGAAACTGTTCAGGTGGAATAATAACCTGATATTTTGTCTGATTGCCAATTGAGCGACTGACAGTTTTGAATGTATAAATTTTTTCCTTTAATGATTTGATATCATCATTTTGGTCAAGATTCAGGATGGACTTATAGGCATCAGAAGCATTTTTAAGATTATTGTGAACATCATCGCAATATCGAGAAGGGTAAAAATCCCAGTATTTATTAACTGAGAGAATTCCCTGCCTGAGTTTTCGGATTGTTGTTAAGGAATCAGGGAGAACCTGTGATATTTTATTATTTTCAATATATCTCATCCACAGGCGATCTAAGATTTCTTTTTGTTGCCATTGATTCCTGACAGAAGGAGGCAGGTCAGTTTTTGTTTCTGACATAATTCTGAAGTACGTTTGAATATCATCTACCAGTCTGTTTTTTTCTTTTTCTGTTTCGGGTTTTGAGCCATCTAATTTGCGTAATGATATTTCAATTATTGGCTTAAACAAACACTTAACACTTAATGCATCTTTGATGGTGATTAAATCCTGAGCAATGGAATTTTGGGTGCGAAAAAAGCGCTTGTTGGAAATATGTTGAATACTGGAATAATTATGATCAAGTTCTTGGATCAAGGAAAACGTTTCTTTATCGTTAAGGCATGTTTTTTTTAAAGATCGACGGGCAATTCTAACATTATCATTAACTGGTTTTAATGTATCTTTAATTTTATAATAACCCGGGACAAGAAAAAAACCTGCCCCAATTATTAAAATAAGCCCCACAATACCAGCAATGAGTTGTCTTTGAGTTTCTATCTGCCTTGATCGTCCTGTTTGCCTGATCAGTCCATTTTCCAAAAACACTTTTTTGTAAAAATTTAATATAAAAAAAGGACGAGTGTTTTTCACTGAACCCATAATTTTTTCAACAAGGCTCTGATCTCTTCCAGCCAGTATCTTTTGAAAAGCTTTTCCTGTCTGGATACCACTGCTAAAAAAACATCCTCGCCAGACCAGTGGACGGTATGTATCATCAATAAAAATATTTTCAAGGTACAGTCTGAGTGGTTTCTCCAGTTTTTGAAATTCAAATGGAAACGAGTAAATACATTTTGCCTGTTGACCAATGGGAAATGATTTTAATGTTCTCAATGCCCATTCATAAATTCTTCGGCATTGATTGTTAAACAGAGTTTTAAATTCAGATGAATCAAATTTTTGCTTGGTTAATGCCGGTTGATTCCAGCCTAAAATTTGAGTATTCTCTAAAGGTGATAAATTTGAACAAAACTCTCTAAAGCCATAAACAAGATCAAGCTTGGAAATCATGATATGAACAGGAAAAGTTATTCCCAACTCATCTACCAATTCATCAAGTTTAGCACGTATTTGTTTGGCCTGTTGTTTTATGGTTTCTTCACAGTCTTCTAAAAGCGATGTTGCTGGAATTGTAACGATAACCCCATTAATTGGACATCGTGGGCGTGTTTTCGCCAACATTTTAAGAAAACGTTGCCATTCTTCTCTATCTGGTGCAGATTCAACAGGCATTGTGAATCGACCAGCAGTGTCTAAAATAACAGATTCATTCGTAAACCACCAATCGCAATTTCTGGTGCCTACCCCCCCAGATAGTTTTTCTTTACCCACAGGAAATTGCAAGCCTGACTTTTTAAGTGTTGTGGTTTTTCCGGACTGTGGTTCTCCAATTAAAAGAAACCACGGCAAGTCGTAAATATTAATATTGGACTTTTTCAGCTCCATCAGTGCGTCAGTTAATTTATTTTTAAGTTCCATTACATTCGCATTAAGTTCTTCCTTGTGAGCATTTTCTTCCACTTCATTGTTTAGACGTTCTTTTCGATGAATTCTGATAACACGATATAGCAGTAATATTGCAATAATAAGGAAAATGGTTACTACAATGCCTCCAAGACATATCAGAGCAATTGTTGGCCCATAATTATTCCACATATATGAAATAAAAATGAAAACCAGAATTCCGCATAAGGCGCTTACAAGATATTTGAATACTGTACTAGAAAAAAAGTTGTTTGGTTTTACGTTCATTATTATATCCCAATCTTTTTAATAAATTGAGCTGTATCCTGAATCAGGTCGACCGCGTTATGCCATAAAACCTGACTGATAATAAAGTATAATCCGGTAGAGACAGCCAGAATAACCATCAATGTCCAAAAACCGAAAAGTGGTGGTAATATTTTCGTTTTACCTTCAATGTATTCATTTGCACCCGGAGACAAAAAACGATCATCATCCGTTAAATCATGATACATAATATGATAAAGCCTGAACTGATAATCCCGAACGTCTTCTTCATTCCTGTTAAATCCAAACAATAGTGAAACATAAAAAAGTTCTGCTAAATCAGGATCTTTTTCGCCTTCATCTCTCAAATATTTAAAAAACTTTTCCTTTGCATAGTTTGTTTGAAATATTTCGTCTTCCAGAGGATTGTAAATCCACTCTTCATTAAATGCCCAGTTTGAATAGTTAATTACGTCATCGATCAATACAACAACAACATATTTAACAATTTCAATTTTGCTTTCAAGAATTAGATTTTCACTAAGACAGTTCTCAAGCTCTTTTATCAGATCTCTTATTTCTTTTCTTAATGCTGCAAAGGGAACAGTGTTATCCGATTCAAATCTCCATTGCAGGTCATGAATATAATTGATAACAGGTTGAACACATTTCATAACACGATTTTTTTTATGCATTTTTAACCTCTTCTAAAACAGGGAGGCAAAAAGTCATATTGTGTATTTCATTTTCTGGAATTCCATGTATTACCAATATCTTTTCGCTGCATAAATCCTCCCAAAGAGATTTGTTTTTGGAAAAATTGAGCTGAAAATAAAACAGTCCGACGCGTTGAGGAAAACTTGGTGGGATCTGTCTTACTCTTTCACAGGTAAAACCTCGCTCCTTATCTTTTAACAGCTGTTTGATTCTGGTTGGGGGCGCTATTTTTACTCTATGATCATGCAATATATCCTGGATTTCTTCAGGATCTTTTTGGTCTGTTTCCACACAAATGTAAAAATTATTATTTAATTTCAGCCAGTTTTCATCAATACGACACCGGCGGGTTAATTTATTGATTTCGAAATTTCTTTTTACAAATCTTTGAGAGACACTTTCTTTTAGCAATGACCATAGTGTCGTTTGCAGTCGTTGAAAAACCTCTGCTAAATTATCGTGGTTATACAAAGGAACATCCAATGGTTTTTCTGGAGATAAGGCCGTTAAGGCACCTGTAAGCCTTGCAAGTTCGACATATAAATAAAATGGATGCATCGTGTCAACACTCAGAAATTGATCCAAAACTTGAGCAAAGGATGATAACGTTTGGAGTCTTATCATTTTTTGTAATATTGTTGTCGGCTCAGTTCCTGCCAATGATTTTTTTTCTATGATATCTCGTTGGAGATAGGCTGTCTGATTTTTTAAATGAACAATAATATTTTTGACCTGTTCTTTATAAAAGGTAGAAGCATTTATTTTTAGTATGGGTGGAATGTAGTCGCCATTAAAAACAGGATAATCTGTACTTTCTGAACGAGAAATTTCTCCAATTTTTAAAAAATGGTACCTGTTATCCGGTTGTTTAAAAAAAATTTCAACGTTGTAATGTTTTACTTTAATCTCTTTCTCATTGTCACCTGTATTCTCATCTTTAACCCGCATATCCTTTATGAGAAAAGGATGATAAACACCTGAATTTCTGGGGTGTTGTTGGTCTATGATGCCTATCCAGACACCAAGTGTATTCTCTGCATCTTTAAGTTCATTGCTGAAGTCTTTATCATCAATAATTGCATTGTCAGGTATATTTAGCCATATTCCATTATACAATCTTAATGAAGCACTCTGAATTTTCAGTCGTCCGCCTTTTAATGCTGTTTCATTAATATCAAGGTGAGAAATTCCCCACCAAAAAGGTTGATGTCGTGTATTTTCATAATTATCAAATGCACGGCTCAAATTATTAAGCTGGAAATGATGAGGTTGTAAAAACATCCCCTCATACCAATGCACTTGTGGGGTTGATTGACTCTTTGAATTTGTTTCATTCATTGGACTAACTCCATTCCATTTCTTGTCATTTTGATCATATAGGTAAAATCCATTGTTTTTGGGAAAATAACAATTTGTTGACCATTTCTGTCAAATATTTTTTCATAATCCGCATAAATGACAATTTTTTTGACATCTGATCCTGGTATTATGCTAATTTTTCGTTGCTCCCAGGAAGAAAGGGTCAGGCGATAGATTTCCTTATCTTTCAACAAAGCATCTCTTTTCTGATGCATGAACCAGTTTTCCGGTCCTATTTCAAGAACAGGATCTGAATTTTCAACAACAATAATATCAACAGGAATTAAAAGATTTTCATTGATATTATTGTTATCGGCAACAAAAAAAATAGGGAGGGAGCCAATCGTAAATGGCCATCTTAAGATACAACCATTTAATAGACACCGGTGTTCAGAACATCCAAATAAAACAAACATCGCAAAAGCTAAAAAACAAATGGATCGAACTATTTTTCTCATGGTATAATCCCCTTTATGTATTAATGGGTGATATTAATTTTTTTCAATTAATGAACAAATACAATCTTTTTTTATATCATCTGCAATATATTGAGAATTTTCAATAGTTTCAACAACTTTTTTCTTCATTTTTTCCAATTCTTTGGCTCTATTTCCAGAGAAGAGTCCAAGAGGAACATTATGAATTACCTCTTCGAGCGTATTGTTGATTGTGGAACATATTTCACTATGAAACAATTCAAAGGATTTTTCATACCCTGTAATCAGCGCCATTATGCTGTTTTCTAATCGATCAAAGTACATGGAAAGCTTTTGTTGATCTCCATCTTTGATCAATTTTTTCAATTCCTCAGAATCAGAAACAAAATGTTGTTTCAAAAGAATGTCTTTAAAAAAAAGATGAATAATATCATTTATTTTCAATAATCTATTCTGATATATTGCCATAACATTAATGTCATTATTACCAACTTCCTCTTGCGGTGACATCTGTTCTATTTGATGCTTCTTTGTTGTTTCAACATTAATAAATTTTTGAGTTATCTCATTAGAGGTATCCCCTTTTTTTCCCACATCATCAATTTCACCATTAATAAAGCATTTCATAAACAAATCATCTTTTAAAATATGCCTTGCTGCCAGACTTCTACCTTCGTAGCAAATAGCTGAAATAATGTCCTTAATTGTCATTTCTTTATTGCACTGTACTTTCGCAATATCTAAAATTCGCCAAACCCGTGGTGAAATAATCATTAGTTCATCCAGATGATCAAATGCTTCAGAATCATGTTCAAATTTAAGCCAATTTGCAATGCACTCCCATGGATAAGTCGATCTTATCCGCGATACAGAAACATACGAATTATTTTTTTCGTTTGCAGTAATAACATTAAACAAAAAATTTGTATCACAAAACCCTCTATGATTTGTTAAAATATGATCCCAAACAGAATGTAGATTTTGATCCATGGGGTACATTATTCTCGGATCTTTGTAACACTCATCAGTTATATCTACCTTTGAAGATTGTTGTGTTTGAAATACTTCGATAATTGTATTTCCAATCAGAAAGACATCATTTTCTTTTATTGGATAAACAGATTCAGATCGTAATTGATTGGCTTCTAACCACATATCACCTTTAGCTCTGATATCTGATTGTGACCGTAAATCACGAAGGCACCAATTAGGCCCTTCAAGAATAATTTCAGCATGAACTCGGGAAATCGATCTGTCTATATAAGGTTTAAAATGATTGCCGTTTTTTCTTCCAATGGATATTCTTTCTCCCTTAAGCTGGCATGATAATCCATCCATAGGTCCATACATGACTTCAATTGCAAGTTGTCCCATAAAAAAAAACCTTTCATTAAAATATATAGTGTCGACCGATTAAATGATGTAATTGTTCAACTTCATTATAATCATCTGAAAGTGAAACTATTTTGTTGAATTTTTTTCTGATATTCATCTATTGTGGTAAAAACTTTATTTTTTAACGTTTTCAATTACATAAATTATATTAATTGCAATATGCTTCATAACCAAAATACCTTTATTTAAATAATTGCTGATCAATTTCATTGAGCAGTCGTTCAGCTTCATCATAATATTGAGAAGATGCAGGTATTTTTAATAGAAATTCTTCTGCTTTGTATGGTTTATGCTGCTCTATAAGTTGTTTTGCTTTTTGTATATACATTTGGAATGCATCTGCTTGATAAGTTTCATTTGTTTTATGCAATGGTTTTGAATCAAAAATAGTTGTATCTTCATAACAAGTCTTATTTTTATTCACTTGAAAAAGTGAACGCTTAAAAAAAGAAAAGCCAGGCCACACCATAAGTGCAAAGCATATAGCTAAAAAAAGAACAGAAACACTTGTAAAAAGAAATCTGTTTTCTGAAAAAAAATTGTGAGCATTAGAGTCTGGCAAGTGATTATTCTTATCTCTTTTTACAGGGGCAAAAGTTACTCCCTGTCTATTTTGATTTCGCTTCTGATTTAGCTCAGTTCGATTGTATTGCAATTTATCATGATGGTCTTGCAGAGGTGGGGAGAAAGAATTCTCTTGTTCTTTATTATCATCAGGTTCTTCTTTTCTTTCAATTACGACTTGTTGTTTTCTTGGTATTCCAGGAGGCATACTCTGGCTATGGTGAACATGAACCTGTCTTTTGACCGTAGTCTCCTGAGTGTCTTCATTTTTTGTATGAATTTTTTTTATGGTAACATCCGATTCATCTTTATTTTCAAGCACACATGGTATGGTTCCAATCATCATTTGTTGTGGAGGCTCACATTTAACAGTCATATTCTCATATTCTTCTTTATCCATTGTTACAACTGTATTTCCATTTATACTAATTTCTACTGACTGCCCAACTCTTTTAAAAATTACACTTTTACCTCGACTGATTTGTCTTTCAGGATCATTAATGACAATGTCCTGATCATTTTTAACATCAGGTTTGATACTTTTTCTGCCCAATGATAGAGAATCACCATCTTCAATAAAATGTTTTTCCCCTTGTATGTTGATCCACATATCACGCTGTTCTTTTTTTCGAACAATTGTACGATCATCATCCATTTTTATATATCCTGACTATCTTTTTGGTTTCATAATTTAATATTAAATTTTATTGTTACTACTTTTAAATAGATTTTTTTTACAAGATAAGCTTTTATAAGTCAATATTTTTCAAAAAGCCACTTAGTCCTATATAATTTACTTGTTATTTTTTAAATGAGATGATAATATCTAAAATTTTATTTAATAAAAAAATATTAGCCATAATATAATATATTTATTAATGATATTAATATGTTTTAATATTAATTTTAAAAAAACAATTATTGATTTTTATAGATCATTTTTTTATTCTTTTCATATTTAACCTTACAATGTCGCTTAAATCTTCAGGCTATGATTATATTTGTGTAACAAAATCTTACAAAATAATAAATAACGTTGTAGCATTAAACGTATCAACCTCTGAAGGTGTGTATTAATGATTAATTATGATATAAAGGCATCATCCCATGCTGGTTGCAAAAGGACAGAGAATCAGGATCGATACCTTATTTCTTCAAAGTATGACCAGGATGATTCAAAAGGATGCTTGATAGCCGTTGCAGATGGAATGGGTGGACATAAAGGAGGAGGTTTTGCCGCGCAATTAGCAGTAACGGATTTAGAAAGAGAATATTACAAGAATTCTTCAAAAAATATTCCAGAAGCACTAATCAAAGCTTTTGAAACTGTAAACCAAAAAATATACTTAATAGCCAAGGAAAATCACAAATACGAGGGAATGGGGACGACATTAACAGCACTTGTTTTAAAAGAGAATCATTTTTATTTTGCTCACGTTGGAGATAGTAGAGGATATATTGTTACGCCTAAAAACATCCAGCAGTTCACACAAGACCACTCTGTTGTTGAAGAACTAATCCAAAAAGGTGAAATCACAGAGAATGAAGCTGAAAACCACCCAGACAGGAACATTATCACAAGAGCCATTGGTACAGATCCAGATGTTACTGTTGACATCTCTCAAAAACCATTAAAATTAAAAATTGGCTCTTATGTTCTTATTTGTTCGGATGGACTTTTTAAAGTTATTCAAAAACAAGAAATTAAAGATATTGTTCATATGTATCAATCCCCAAAAGATATCTGCCATTTTTTGATTGAATTAGCCAACGAAAGAGGGGGACCAGATAATATTACTGTTGCCGTTGCAATTCAGAACACTGTTGCCCCAAAAACCTTTACTGAAAAAATTAAAGAGTTTTTTATTTAAAATAGTCTATTCCATAATCGTCCATGTTGAATTTTTAATAATTGTTTGTTCTCCTTCTGCCCCCTGTTTAGTAAGCTTGTCAGTTGGTTTTCCTGCCTTTGGTATAGCATCTGTTTTTACTATAATGCCAGTAACACTTATTGTTTTACCGATGCAGTCATCTGGCCAATAATCTAGTTGGTCGATGTAAATAGATTCATTTTCTTCAGTTACCAGAAGAGCACCAGCTTTTGAATCAAAAGCTTTACCAGTGATTGTAACTTTTCCGGTTATCATAACTACCTCCTTGTTTTTAGATTTTGAAGTTTCAAAATTTTTTATTAAATGAACATCAGACTGAAGAAACATTGCTGACATCATAAAAAAAATCATTAATAAACCAAGAATAATTGCTATGCTTTTTAATTTTATCAATTTTAAGGATCTCCACAGGCTACTGCAAAAATTTGGCTATCAAAATCTTGCAATGGACGTGAATAATGTTTTAATGTACTTCTATACACTTTCATGCCTGGATCTGCATGATTCTCATGCCAAAAAGAATTCGATTTTTCATCATAAAAACCATAGTCGAAGTTCACAAATCCTTCTTTGGCTTTGTATTTATATTTACTCATATCAACTTTACCTGTTTTTGGATCTGGCTCATAATCTTCCCCTCCTGAATAGAAACGTTTTGAAAAAATTTTTGGTACTTTTCCGCTTTCGGCACATTCTTTTTTCATTTCTTTCGCTTTTTTCTTTGCCTTATCGAATGTAGAATATGCATTATCAAGTGGTGGATTCTTGCTAATACCTAAATTTAAAGCAGTAATTCCAATACAACCAGCATCCAATACAGCCTTTTCAGTATCAGTCATTTATATAGTTAAATGTTGATTTTTTATCAATAATACTGTAAAATAATTGTCAAAATACTATTTGATTACCATCTTTACAATTAATCTTTATCTGCCATTAAATAAGATG
>Ga0272440_1000400_pt1 | contig 37026 bp, 25 predicted proteins | sample SSMMMBAug17_FD_192440 | JGI IMG/M metagenome (GOLD analysis project Ga0272440, IMG submission 192440) | Marine sediment archaeal communities from Little Sippewissett salt marsh, Falmouth, MA, United States - SSM-MMB-Aug17 | ecosystem: Environmental > Aquatic > Marine > Wetlands > Sediment ...
TTACCAACTTATGAGGTAATATATTTAATAGCAAAGCCACAATTTAAACTTGCCCAAAAAGCAAATGCACATGGTGATATTTGGGAATTTGGTCAAGAAAATAAAAATAAACATCCCGCTCCATTTCCTGTTGCATTAATAGAGAGAATAATTTCATCTACAAATGCTGAATTAATTCTTGATCCATTTATGGGCTCAGGAACAACCGCAATAGCTGCGAAAAAATTGGGTAGAAATTTTATTGGCATAGATATATCACCTGAATATTGTGAAATGGCATTACAGAGATTAAAAAATCCTTCATCTATAATTAAAAAACCTGCATCAAAAAAAAATTCAAATGTCAAACATAATCAAATGTCATTATTTAACAAAATGGTAGTTTAATGAAAATTTTTACAAAAGAAAGCATTATAAAGCAACTGACTGAAATAAGAGATAAAGGTTGGATACCAACTAATAGAAGTAATAATGATGGAGGCGTCGGTAATACCCTTGAAGATTTATTAGGAATAAACGAAAACAATTTACCTCTTCCAAATGCTTCTGAATGGGAACTCAAATCACAAAAGAAATCAACTACTTCGTTGATAACATTGTTTCATATGGAACCTTCGCCAAGAGCATTAAAATTTGTACCAGCAGTTTTGTTACCTGAGTTTGGTTGGAAACACCAAGAAGCTGGAAAAAAATATTCTGAAGATGAAAAAAGTTTTAGACAAACAATTAATGCTAACGCTTACAGTAATCGAGGCTTTACTGTAAAAGTTAATAAAACTGATAGAAAAGTCCTGATTGACTTCAATCCTGATAAGATTGACATAGATATTCATGGCAGATGGGCAAAAACAGTTTCAAATAAAAAATTGAAACATCAACCATATTGGGGCTTTGATGATTTATTTCATTAAGTAGCCACAAAATTACATAATTGTTTTTTTGTTCGAGCAGATTCTAAAAAAATAAATGGAAAGTTACATTTTCACTATCAAGATATATTTATGTTAAAGACATTAGACATTGAAAAGTTGATCAACTCAATAGAAAATGGTTATTTATATGTTGACTTTGATGCAAGAACTGGACACAATCATGGAACAAAATTTAGATTAAAAAGTTCTTCATTAATTGATTTATATGCCATTGTAGAAGAATATTAATAACTTTAATGTGCCAGCTAATTAATTAGTTTGGCTGTCATCTATTAAAGTACTTGGTATTTATCACGTTATGCAAAATTAGTGCTAGCTACTATCTCGAATATTGTATTTCATTCTTGACCAAAACTCATAAGGATCGAGGCAAGTAACAGGTTGTGTAATTATCATTATTAATCAAATTTTTAGAGGACATTACTTATGGCAACAACAATGTTTTCAGAACAGTTGTTATATGATGTTAATTCTTTACCATTAACAGCTCAACTTCAAGTGCTTGATTTTATAGAATATTTAAAATATAGATATACACAAAAAACTGAACATGCATTTCGCAAAAAATCTTCTTTAAAATCAATTGAAGATGAACCTTTTGTAGGTATGTGGAAAGATCGATCTGATATGAAAGATAGTTCTTCTTGGGTTAGGAACTTACGGAAAAATGAATGGGGATAAAATACATTGTCAAATTATATTGTAATTGATACAGATATTTTAATTGACGCCGCTCATGAACTTGATAAAGCCATTAATTGTCTTAAGCAGCTTGAAAGACAATTCGCATTAGCTGTTAGCATTGTTACCAGAATGGAACTAATTGTTGGATGTCGTAATAAAAGAGAATTAAAATTAACAGAAAGTTTTCTTAAAAGATTTATCGTAATAAATTTAAATGAAGATATTGCATTAAATGCTGACAAATTGTTATTAAAATATCGTTTGAGTCATGGATTGCTGATACCAGATGCACTTATAGCAGCTACTGCAAGTACTCTGGATTATCCATTAATTTCAAAAAATCAGAAAGACTATCAATTTATACAAAATTTAACATTTCTTTCATATGATTAAATTACATATAATAATTTATATGCTATTAAATAATGAATTCAATATTTTTTTGTTTGTTGAACGAGCTACAAAACTGATTTTACTTGGTAATATAATAACAACGTTAAGCAAAATTACCGCCAACTAAAAGGTTGCTTGTTAGCGATCAAAAGTTAATTGTATGTGTTTAGCTAATCGTGAGGGGTTTCATCAATTTTGCAGATAGCGAGTACATTCTTCAACATAATCTAAAAGGTTTAGTACCAATAGTTTCGTAACCGGTTACATCTATCAGTACTCGGCAACAATAAAGTTAAGCAAAATTGTCGCCAGCTACAAAGCTGTTTGTTAGCGATCAAAAGTAATATTTATGTATCGGAAAAACAAAATCCTGCTTTATATTTGGTTCAAGTGCAATTCCGCTTGCTAACGCGCGCGGCTCTGAAAATTTCGGCAGCTTTTCATCTGAGCCGCGCGCGTTAGCAAGCGGGACTGTACTTGAACCAAATATCAAATAGGTTTTCCGAAGACGCACAAAAGTTAGGCAAATCTAAAATATGCCCGAAGGGCACTATGTTCAACAATGGGCAACAAGGAATAGCAGACTTGACAGACAGCTTAGAAGGTCATGTTTTCGAGCCATTAAAAAATATACAGCATTGTTTTCTCAACTGAGTGTAGATAAAGAACTTGAAACAATTATTTGGCCAAATGGTGCTGATTTAGCGCCAAAATATTTATATTTTAAATCATTTCAAAATGTATTTGAACTACAGGATCAGTTCAAGAAATGGGGCTATATATGCAACCAGTAGTTGTTGCAAAAGGATTAGAGATAATTTTGTTATTTAATCAAACCCACTAAAGGCAAACAGTTCATTTTTTAATAATTGCACAAAATTCAGTCATTATTGTATGTAATGAGCCAATTAGCTGGGCTGTCATAAATTTTGCAGTTAGCGAGGACCTTTTACAACATTAATCAAAAGATTCATTGCAAAAATTTTCGTACTTGGTTATTGAAAAACATAGTATAAAATAACATACAAAAAAATAACTTTAAATATTGAATCTTCAAAAAGGAGGCAATAAATGATTCGATTTAAAAGTAAACGTTTGATGACACGGCTGATATCATATTTTTTTATTATCGCCATCATGTCAATACTAATGATTTCATTTATTACATTCTATTATTCCAGGAGCGCATTACGTCATTCGGCGTTTAATGAACTCTCGGCTGTTTGCAAAATTAAACAAAAACAAATTCTTGACTACTTAAGGAATAGAGAAGGCATTATCAAGATTCTTTCCGAGAGTAATGATACCAAGAATGCATATGAGCTATTGAAAAAATATCATGATTCCGGCGGTGGTGATCCCAATGGCGCTTATGATGTTCATTCAAAAGAATACGAAGAGATATACCAGAAGATTGGCAATTATTTTCGCAATTTTCTGGACACATTTGGATTTAAGGATATCTATTTCATTTGTGCACCACATGGTCATGTCATGTATACAACTTCCAGAGAAAGAGATTTGGGAACGAATCTAGGTGTTGGTCCTTATCGAAAGTCTGGTTTGTCAACATTGTGGACATCAGTTGTGAATCAGAAAAGAATTGTATTTGAAGACTTCTCTTTATACTCCCCCATTGGCAAACCAGCTGCATTTATTGGTGCCCCCTTCAATGATGAAAATGGCAAAGTTGTTGCGTTGATTGCTTTACAAATTGATTCAAAACGTATTGATACAATCATGCAGGAGAAAACAGGCATGGGTCAAAGTGGAGAAACTTACCTGGTTGGAACAGACAGGTATATGAGGTCATCATCGCGATTTGAATCAACATCCACTATACTGTCAAAAAAAGTGGATACATTTGCCACACAAAGCGCTTTGAATGGTCAGTCTGGTAAAAAAATTATTAAGGATTATCGTGACATTCGCGTTCTAAGCAGTTTTTACCCGATGAGACTTGAACAAACACTCGGATGTGATTTTGAATGGGCAATAATTGCTGAAATTGATGAAAAAGAAGCCTTTGCTCCCATTTATAATCTACTTCAAAAAATTATTCTTTCAGCATGTTTTATTCTCATTGTTTCATTTATTATTGGATATGTCGCATCCAGATCTATTGTTGTACCAGTTAAATATTTGTCTGAAAATGTAAATAAAATCGCTGAAGGAGATCTTAAAGTTTCAATAGAAATTAAAGATCGCGAAGATGAAATTGGTGTGATGATGCATGGGTTTAAAGATATGCTGGATACACTTCGCACGCAAACAAGTGAAATGATTGAAGGTGCATCAACATTGGCATCATCTATCAGTCAGATTACCGCAACAGTTTCACAAATGGCGACCAGTTCAACAGAAACATCATCATCCATTGCAGAAATCACTGCCACTGTGGAAGAAGTACGTCAGACTGTTCAGGTTTCAAGTCAAAAAGCTAATCAAGTGGTTGAAGTTGCAAGTAAAGCCTCTAATGTTTCGGACTCTGGAAAACAAGCTACTGATGATACCATTCAAGGCATTAAGAGAATCAAGGACGAAATGGAATACATTGCTGACAGTATTGTTAAATTGAGCGAACAAACTCAAAGCATTGGTGATATTATTAATGCGGTTAATGATCTTGCTGATCAATCCAATTTACTTTCTGTAAATGCCAGTATTGAAGCTGCAAAAGCGGGTGAACATGGAAAAGGTTTTGCTGTTGTTGCACAAGAAGTTAAATCTCTTGCCGAGCAATCGAAAAATGCAACAAATGATGTCACATCTATTTTAAGTGATATTCAAAAAGCAACCAGTGCGGCTGTTATGGCCACAGAGCGTGGCGGAAAAACAGTTGAAGATGGTGTGACCTTATCGGCACAAGCAGGGGAATCCATTGGTATTCTTGCCCAGAATGTCACAGAATCTTCTCAATCAGCCCTTCAAATTGCAAGTTCTACTCAGGAACAACTCGTAGGAATGGATCAACTTGCTGAAGCGATGGAAAATATCAAACTTGCCAGTACTCAAAATGCGGATGGCGCGAAACAACTTGAAGATTCGGTTAGAAATCTGGATGCCCTTGCTAAAAAAATGAAAACGATTTCTAGTAAGTTTCGGGTGTAGAAACCTGAAACGCTCCTGTCAGGCTTGTTTGATATGTTCGATGTGAATGCTATTACAATAACTTACAGATTTGTGTCAGCCGGACAAATTGGACTTGTCTGACAGGTCTAACTTGTCCGGCCTGGTGAATATATTTTTCGAACATTTCCAGGTTAAATTTTAAATCATTTCTAACGAGCCAAATATGGGCGCATTTCAAAAAAGGGGGCATTTTCTTAGCCCTGAAAGGGCGGAATATACCAGCCCAGGGCAACGCCCTGGGTAAATTTAAAAAAATTTCTTAAGCCCTGTAAGGGCGTTACATAAATGAGCTGTCATTAATTATTGTTTGTATATGTGTCGCCCTTTCAGGGCTCAAATCATTGTAATGTATTACCCAGGGCGTTGCCCTGGGCTGGTATATTACGCCCTTTCAGGGCTAAGAAAATGCCCCCTTTTTTTGAAATACGCCCGCCAAATATGGTCATGCGAAAAAGGAGAAAAAATGAAAATCAAAGGCGCAATTATTAAAGAACAAAACGTTAAATTTGCAGTTGTTGAAACAACGACAGCCACCCTAAAATCCCAATCGGAAATGAATAACATTAAAGAAAAATTTTCCCCACTTTTTGGTGGTATTCCTGTTATTTTTATGGCAAAAAATACCAAAGGTATCCCTGTTTATATGGGGCGAAAAGATATCGTTGACTTCCTATCCAATAATGATGTCAATAAAATTCCATGGCGGGAGTTTGTATCGTCTTAATACAATATGCTTTTTTTTTTTCAGAATTTAGGGGTTGTTATGGAATCTATTCCTCTATTTAACCCATACACCATGCCAGATGACCAGATACTGAAATTGCAGACAGCACATGAATCAGATTTTAAACAAATATTATCAGTTATTCAAAACAATCAACAATCATCTGCATCAGAACATATTGTTATTTATGGACAGCGGGGTATTGGAAAATCTTTTCTGTTAAGACGACTTCAAATTCATTTTAAACCTTATAACACGATCTTTTTTTTATTGTTTCCTGAAATACCATCGCATATGTATTGTGCAAACGATTTTTTGAAACATATTCAACAATGTCTATTAATTAAAAATCAAACATCCCAACCATATGCGAGCAATTGGCAGGAAAACAGTCAGGTAATTGATCAACTGATCGAAAAATCTCAGTATAAACATATCATTGTTGGCATTGAGAATCTCCATTCGATGTTATCTGACCAATGCATTTTTTCCATGCCAAATCAAAGAAAAGACTTACAAGACCTGTTACAAGAAAAATCCTGGCTAACCCTTATTACTACATATCCCCAAAAAAAACCTTATGAACACGAACCCTTTTTTGAGTTATTTTACAAGCATGAACTATCTGAGTGGACGAAACAGGTATACGACCAGTATTTAAACAAAATATTCACCATGCATCACAATTCTGATAAAGAACTGCCAGTGATAAAAAAAAATGCCATGCATTTCTTTACCGGTAGAATGCCACGTAATGCAACAATCATGGCTGAAATCCTTCAACACAAAGATATCAATTCAACCATTCAAGCCCTTGAAACAGCAATTGATTGGCTCACTCCTTATTTTCAAAACCTATATTTTTCTCTGATGCCACGATTTCGGCTGATTCTGGATACGCTGATTTGTGGCAAAACATCCTGTCAGATTTCAGAATTGGCAAATCGGCTTCAATTAAATGAAAAGGAGGTCTCAAGCAATGTCAGATGGCTTTTAGATAATGGTTTTCTGACGACAGTTTCCATAAAAAACAAAACCATTGCATATTTAGTGAAAGATCGTCTGTTTGTTCAATACTATCGTATGCGTCATGAAAGATTGCCTTTGCAGTGTAATCAAAGCTATCTTTCAGTTATGCGCGAATTTTTGACGACATTTTACGATTATCAAGATTTGAAAAAAATGGCACAAGATTGTTTTTCACATGGCAATCTTCTTTTTGCAAAAGAGTTATTACATATTATTTTTTCGCATACTGGAATCAGTATAGAAAAATTGCCATGGGGTGAAGACTTTATGGCGCTTTTTCAGGCCGTCGATATTTGCTCAACCCAAAGTTTTCAATTGCCCAAAAGTGAAAAAAAGGCAGCCATTATTCATCAACAAATGAGAATATTGCTAAAAGCCTATCAAAACTATCCAAATAATTTGAATATCCATCGATTTGCACATCAGATAACAGGAAATCTATTTTTAAATGAAAAGCGAAGTCGTTTTTTGTTTTTAAAATGCATTGGCAATCAATTATCATATAATCAATGGGTGGATCTTGATTTGTTTTTTATCAGACAGCAATTCAAAATGTACAGGGCATATGGTGATTTCCTGATGCCATTAAATAATCTGTTGATTAATGATGAAATTATTCCTGATATTATGCAAGAAACACGCATGCATCGTCTAAAACAAAATGAACCTGACATTTTTCATGCATTGATCGCCTTTTGCAGTCAACGATTGCCATTTAAGATATCGTCAACAGACCAACTGGAAGCGCATCGTAAGTGTCTGGAGAAAACTAAAGATATTGGGTTTAAGGTATATCATCTTGAACAAATTGGCTGGCATCTCGGATGTTTGAAATCGTATAAAGAAGCTGTGACTTACTTTCAAAACGCACTGAGTATTCGTAAAAAGCAAAACAATGAACTGAAGCAGGCATGGATTTCTGGACAGATTGCATGGTGTTACCAATTAATGAAAGATTATGAGATTTCGCTAAAACTACATGCAAGCGCCTGTAAGATTTATAAGGATAGAGATGACCTCATTAATTATGCCTGGAATATTGGCTGTATTGGACGAATCCACGGCAAAAAGGGCCGCCATAAAACTGCAATAAAAAAACATCAGAAAGCAATTGATCTGCTGGAAAAAAAACATGATATAAAACAGATTGCCTGGAACTGGTCGCGTATCGCCAGAAATCAGACCTATCTTAAACGTTATGATTTGGCATTGAATGCACATCAAACCGCCCTTGAATACCTGGAAAATGACTCGGAGAACGAGTTGAAAGCCTGGAATTTAGAAGGGCTGGCCTGGATCTATGGTAAGGTCGATCAGCATGATGATGCAATCAAAACCCAACAGCAGGCATTGAAATTGAGAAGTCAGGAAGGTAATATTTCGCAACAGGCCTGGAATCTTGAAGGTATTGGGTGGAGCCTGGGTAAATTGGGACGCTTTGAAGAAGCCCTCAAAGTTCTGAATCGCGCCCTAAAAGTGAGAGAAAAATCTAATCACCAAAAAGGACAGGCCTGGAATCTTGAAGGGATTGCGCGATTTCTTGGATGTCTGGGACGTTTTGAAGAATCAATTTCTGCTCACGAAAGAGCTTTAATTGTTCAGAAAAAAGAGAAAAACGATGAAAGACAAATTTGGAATTATCGTGGTATTGCCTGGAATCACAAAGAAATGAAAGATTATGACACATCATTACATGTTCTAAAACAGGCGTTGGAATGTGCAGAAAAATCTGAAAATATTTATTGGCAGGCGGTCATATGGGCATTGATTGGCTGGACTTTACACAAAATCCATCGTCTGGCAGATTCAATTAAAGCCCATGAAATGGCAATATCATTTTATAAGATGTTGAATAATGCTGGCGGTGTGCTGGAAAATGCAGGGCAAATGGCAATCAATTATTTTATTTTGGGTCAGACTGGACGTGCATGGAGTATTCTGGATCATTATGGGACACCAAAACAATGCCCCAATAAAATGACAGCACGAATTGGCGAGGTTATTATCTATTTAATACGTAATGTTCGAAAAAGCATGGCATATCAAACTGCGGTCAGTATTATTGACGGCTTGTTGTTACGTCAAAAGCAATGGGATATATCTCCGATCATGCAAGCCTTGTTAATATCATTGATTATGGCGGACCTGGATATTAAATTTATCTATAAACTCGTGAGATATATCAAGCAGCACTATCCATACGATTCAAACAGTCAGTTACAGGCCATATTTGATTTGACAGAATTGATGCTTCAAAACTGGCATACTGAATACCTGAACCAACTGGATAAAAAAAGACGACAGGCTGTTGAATCATTAATTGATGCAATACGTGTCCGATAATTTTTGAAAAAAATTATGACTCAGTCTAAACAGATTTTTGTTTCAAACCATTGGATTGTCGTTGTTTAATCTTTACTTTTCCGGAATAGACAGCGCCTTCATCACCATCTATACTGATAAAATCTCCTGATACAAATTTAAATTCATTTATCTGACACCATTGTTCATCTTCATAACATGCCAGTTCAGAACATCCAACCACACATGTTTTACCCAAACGATGCGCAACAACAGCTGCATGAGAGGTTGCGCCGCCTCGTCCAGTTAATAAGCCATCTGCTTCGTTGATTTCCCGAATATCATCAGGCACAGTATCATTTCTAACAACGATTAAATGTGTATCTGGCTCACTGACACGCCACCGATGAATTTCTTCAATAGAAAAGACAATGCGACCTGACATGGCACCACCACCAATACCAACGCCTCTGCCAGCATATTGATGCGTGTTTTGTTCGGTGATATCAAGGACTGTGGTGTTTTTTCTGGCGCTCAATGCCATATCTCTGGTTTGTAAAATAAAGAGGTCTTCTCTTTTTGGGCCTTCAAAAGTGAACTCAATTTCCTGGTGCCCCCATTTTTTATCATTGATTAACAGTCCGGCAACATCTTTCAATGCCTGATAAACATCTGGAAATATTTTTTCAAGGGCTGATGTAATGTGTCTGTTTTCAAATTGAGCCTGAACAATTGACACAGGATGGGTTTTTACCAAACCAGCCACAACATCCTCTCCCTGATTGCCTGGAGTAAAATCGCCCCATAATTGTACATTTTCACCCTGTGTGACACCTTTTAAGCGTCGCGTAAACGTTACACCGGCTCCGGCACTCTCATGAATGTTGCCAAAAACCATTGTCTGAACTGTCACCGCTGTACCCCAGTCATCAGATATGCCCATAATATCTCGGTATGTTTTAGCGCGGCTTGAGTTCCATGAATCAATAATGCGATTAATTGATATCAATAATTGCTCTATTGGATTTTGAGGGATAATGATATTTTCATCCAACAAAAATTGTTGATACCTGAGCGCTAATACCTGCATTTCCTTGCCAGAAAAATTGCGTTTGAATTTAACGCCTTTCTCATCCTTATATTTTGACATCAGGGTATCAAATTGATTACGTTTGAGTCCAAAGGACATACCAAAGATTTGAAGAAATCGTCTGTAGTTATCCCATGCAAACCACTCCATGTCCGGATTTTTAGCAAGCCCTGCGGCAATTTTTTCTGATATACCCACATTTAAAAATGTATCCATCATGCCTGGCTGAGATACAGATGATCCGCTTCGGACAGACAACAACAAAGGATTGTCCGGATTACCAAATTCTTTCCCTGTTTCGCCCTCAAGGCGTTTTATTTCAGATAATATCTGGTCCCTGTAATGTTTTTCCGCTGGCAAATAATTTTCAATAACTTCCCGACATCGAAATATTTCAGTCGTAATAATAAAACCAGGTGGAACATTCAAACCAAATCCTTTTAATTTGGCAAGGTTATACCCTTTCATACCCATGTGAATGACATCTTGAACCAATCCTTTGGGTTTTGATAAGGGCGAAATAGAACGTTCGGCATCATAATTGAGTAAGGAATGAAATAGTTGGTTGGGAAGTTTATCTGCCTGACGAAATAATACGCTCAATATCTGAGAAATAAACAAATCCAATTGTTTCAGCCCCAGAGACGTTGCAATACGATCCCTAAAAAAGATTTCTGATACACGATGATGTCGCTGTTCCTGGTTATAGTTAATTTCACTGGTATGACGATATTTGGTAAGCAAATCAGATTCTTTGGTTTGTTTTAATATTTGCACGAGATTGTGTTCGTGTACTGTATGAAAAAAATCCTGCACAATGCGACGTACAGCCCTCGCTATGCCTTTAAAAATATCAATATATTGTGTGAACGTAAAACCTCTTTTGCTTAAAGCCAGACTCAACAGTTTAAGTTGTTCATCAAAGTCAATAGAGTAAATGCCATCAATTCTTAATGCCTTGTTTATTAGTTTTAATCGGGTATTGATTTGAAAAAAGGTTGCACGCGTTATCAACTCTAAATCAACTTCTTCTATAAGCTGTTCAAAACATACGTTGATATAAGCTTCCAGCCGGAAAGTCATTGCCAAAGCATCAAATTTTTTCTCTTGATAACTGCCAAACATGGATGGAATATCTATAGTGAAATGGCGTTTTCGATATATATTCTCTTTAATTTCATATGATTCTTTTGATAAGATAATATCTTTAAGTTGGATTAAAACCTCAATTAATCCATCAACTTTGGTAATCAAATCGCTTTCATCAAGCAGTTCTTTGATTCTTGGGATTGAAGGAAATGCGTCATGATTCAGTTGTGTCTGGCATTGATCCAGATATTCATGGAGATTGATTCGATCCAGATGATATTTTTGATAAAGAGACTTGTAGCACAACATGGTTAAGTACATTTTTTGCTGCGTAGCTTCAGATACATCAGGTGCTTTGAAAACAATATCTTTTATTTCTTGATCAGACTTTTCCAGAATCAGGGCTAAGGGTTCATCAGTATCTTTATAGATATTAAAAAGATACTGAATAATTTGTCTCATATTTTTTGTATGCATATCATTTGGATTCAATCGCTTAAAAATATTGTCAGGGATTTTTCCTTTCAGGAGCTGAACATCACCATAAAGCCAATATCGAAATATTGATTCAATCAGTTCAAGGGTTTGATTACTACTTTCAACATGGCTTTGCTTTCTTAAAAAATGAATTAGTCGATCTTTTCGGGAAGATACTTCATCCATTTCAGTTGAGATATCTCGCAAACGGCCCTCAGCACCAATTTCGTTAAAATATGCAGGAAACAGCCGGGCAAGTTGTTTAATCAGATTATAAATGGGCTCAATATTGCTGTTTAGTAGTTTTGTGATTTCTCTGGGGAAAAGATCGGTATCTTTAATAAAAAAACCTGACAATGCCAGATGAATCAATAATGATGAGAATAATTTTTGGGAGACAGCAGGGTTTCGTTCTGCCAAATCCATCCAGACAGTGACATTCTGAAGATGAACACTATTGGCCCGAATTTGCCAATCTTCGCCAACACCTTGCAAATTTGGTACTTGAAACCCCATTGAGATGATTTGTTCAATAAACAGAAAGATCAGTTCATTTTCTTGTGTGTTATAAACAGCTTTACCCATTGTTTGAAGACATGTCAGGGCAATTCCCGGAAATTTATCCAGTGCATTTTTCAATGTGTTGCTGGTATTTTTCAATAACTGCAGGTTGTGGTTGATATCCTGGTGATCAATAAGCCATGATACAGTTCTATTTATTTCCCGCAAAACGTCCTCATGAATGGACGACAGGCCTTCAATGCTCATCATATGAAATAGTAACGTTATTTTCCATTGTTTACCGGTCTGCTCGTCAGGTGCAATCCGGCTTAATTTTGCAGGTAACATATTGTACCAGGATACTATTTTGTTGAAACCTGGTAATTCAATCAAAGCGTGCAATAATTGCGTTTCATCTTGTTTATATTGTGTGATAAAAGATTCAAGTCGTGCTTGATATGTCATGATAGATTTATGAGAAATATTATCAAATAAAGGCTTAATATCTGGCATGTTTTTTATTGGTTCAATCGTTTTTTCAAAATAATCAATAGGAGATTTTTGCTTATACCAGTACGCATAAGTACATCGATAATACCGAACGAGTAAGGCATTGAAAACTTCAGAATGTCTCTCATTTTCATTGTTAACCCACTTTCTGGCCAGTTGATTTAGCTGATAGTAGCTTTTGACATAATAGAAAAATTGGGGCTCATTAAGTTCAACAATATGCGCAAAAGATTTCTCAATCACAGGTAAAAATCGATTGAGTTCCTCGTTTGCATCTGAAATTATTTTTTGAAGAAAAAATACTAAATGATCAACAGAGTCAATACGTACATCTAAATATCGGGTTTGATGAAAGGCATCTTGAAAAACCTTTACATAGATGCTTGCAGCATCTGGTCCTTGGGGATAATTTTTTAACAGATGAAAATAATCCAGTGCAAAGGTTCTGGCTTCCTTGATAATAAATGCCCAGTTTTTGTATGGATGATTCAATTCTATTAAAAAGACTCTAAGCCTTTCCTGCACGCCGTGCAGTCCAGCCAATAATTCTTGCAGAATTAAATGTTCTTTACGAATTTTAACATCAATTTGGGTTTGTTCCATATTTACCGCATAAGCGGAAGATTGATGACCCATTCTTATCTCCTGTTCTCAAAAGGATTCTTGGTAAAAGGGATCCTTGTTTTATTTGCATTCGGTAAGGAAAGCTCTCAAGAAAAGGGGATGCGCTTCCCCCTTTTCTTTTTCAATGATTATACAACCCAGGATTTTTCTTTCTTTATATTATCAAATGGGCTGTTATACAAGCGTTGATACATTTTCTTTTTTTGGCGTTTTTCCATCCAGGATAATACGCCAACGCGATGAAAAAACAATAAGTTTTTGGGAATACTATCATTTAAGATCATTGTAAGCAGGTTTTCCGGTGATTCATTCATGCGTTGTGCAAAATCCATCAAATCAATAAATTCCTGATCCTGAATAAATGGATCATTTTCAATCCCCCATCCGCCCGAACTTTTAACATGTTGGATCATTGTATTAAATTCTTTCGCATCCTGAATAATAATCCATTTACTGACCAGGTTATTATCATCTGTTTTATTGAGCACTTTGATATAACCCTGCCGGGTAAGATGATCCAGAACGTGCTGAATATCAACCTCAGCAAGAGGAACAATATCCTTGAGTGTCGTACACAAATCATAATAATGAATGCCATTTTTTGGCGACTTGTCATTTAGAGAAGATTGGCTGGAAAGCAAGCGATCAAATAACAGATGAAGTACAGTGCAGACACTCAATAAAGTATTGTTGCTGGGTTTTTCATTTATTTTTTGATTGGTTTTCCGCAACCGCATGATCAACGATGTTGCAAGGTATTGAATAAGCGGAAGCGCATCATCCATCGTCGATGTCAATATATCTTTTTCAATGACAACCAGTATGACATCATCATTGGCAATGGCATTGGCATTGCGAGGTTCACCATCCAGAATACTCATTTCTCCAAATATTTCTCCAGGATGAAGGCAGTCTAATAAAATGCGCTTATTGGCAGAAATGCGATAGATATTCACATTGCCTTCTTTAATATAATAGGCTTCATTGCCAGGCTGGCCTTCAAAAAAAATTACGTCATCTTTATGAAAGTATTTTAATCGATTTTCATCCTGAATATCAATGTTTCTGGATTTTAGAAGATCCAGATTGGTCTCTTTGATTGTTTTTTTCATGGGTGATATCCTTGAAATAGGGATAACAAAAACCATAAACGAACCGATGTCCTAAAACAATTCAGATACCTGATGACACCGGTTTTTGTTTGGAGGTCGAACATAGTGCCCTTCGGGCAAATTTTAGATTCGCCTAACTTTTGTGCGTCTTCGGAAAGCCTGTTTGATATTTGGTTCAAGTACAGTCCCGCTTGCTAACGCGCGCGGCTCAGATTAAAAGCTGCCGAAATTTTCAGAGCCGCGCGCGTTAGCAAGCGGAATTGCACTTGAACCAATATAAAGCAGGATTTTGTTTTTCCGATACATGAACATGTTCCCCCAACTTTAACATACGTCCTTATACGATCAATCAAGCAATTCCTATTTCCGAATCAGTTAAATAACAGGCAGGGTCTGGCGCCCAAATATCCTCAGAAACAGCTTCAGCACGTACCCGAAAATTACCGCCACAAATATCCAGCCACTTGCATTGTGCGCATCGTCCTTTGACATGTTTTTTCTTTTCTTTGAGTTGATTGAGAAGCGGGTCAGGGTTTTCCATCCATAATTGGCTGAAAGGCATTTGCCGAACGTTTCCAAAAGTCTTGTGCCGCCAGAACTGGTCAGCATGAACGTCACCATTCCAGCTGATACATCCAATTCCTCGACCCGAATTATTGCCCTCGTTCATTTTTAATAGTTTTAAAACATCCTTTGCACGTTCTGGATCTTCTTTTAGTAAACGTAAGTAAACATAGGGGCCATCGGCATGATTATCAACAGTGAGGACTTCTTTTGATTTTCCCTGGTCATACATTTGTTTGGTGCGGTCCATGATATAATCAACAACCTGTCGTGTTTCATCATGGGATAAATCCTGTTCACGCATTTTTGATCCACGTCCTGCATAAACCAGATGATAAAAACAAATACGCGGCACGTCCATTTGTTCGAGAATATCAAATATGGCTGGTATTTCTTTGGCATTTAATTGATTGATTGTAAATCGAAATCCAACCTTAATTCCTGCATGTTGACAGTTTTCAACACCTTTCATTGCAGCTTTGAATGCACCTTTTACACCACGAAAATGATCGTTGACAGACTCAGTGCCATCAAGACTGATTCCCACATAGGAGAGCCCGATATCTTTCAATCGTTTTGCAAGTTCTTTGGTAATCAAGGTGCCATTGGTTGATATAACCGCGCGCATTCCTTTTGAAACCGCATATTCAGCCAATAAAGGTAAATCTTTACGAACCAGTGGCTCACCACCAGAAAAGAGTACAACAGGAACGCCAAATGCTGATAAGTCATTTAATAGATGTTTTCCTTCATCAGTGCTTAATTCATCATGGCTTTTGTTTTTTGTCGCATGGGCATAACAATGAATGCATTTTAGATTGCATCCTTGCGTTGTATTCCAGACAACGACAGGTCGTTTGTCTTTTGAGAATTGAAGCAGATGTGATGGCATTGTCTCTGAGGATCGTCCATAGCGAAGGGCATCTGAAGATTCCACTGTGCCACAGTATAATTTAGAAATGCCAATCATGAGTCAATTTCCTTCAATGCATTTTTGACGAGATTCTCTAAATACACTTGCGGTTCAATTAATGCCTGTTTGGATAGTACAAATGAAGATTGATTTGTTCTTTCGCGAATCAATTTCAAACCATACTCTAAATGTTTGTTGAGCCATTCATGAAAACTTTCAATTTTTAGCGCATCACACAACTGCTTTTCAAGCAGATAATCCTGGGCTTTACTATCCATTATAATTTCGATATTGTGAGCTTTTTTAAAGTCGGTTTCAATTTTTATCACATTCTGAAAAGCCTCTTGAATACGTAGAAAGGAGGTTTCCAGATCCATGATATTTTGACAACAATACTCTGAAACAAATTCAATACGATCATCTGAAATGTCTATCTTGAATTGATTGGTCAGTCGCTCACGATTATCTTTTATATACTGTTTCATATTTGATAATTCTTCATCAGCAACGCGGTTGTATTGTTCAGTCCATCGGGAAGCATGTGGATCAGCCAATAATTCGTCAAGTACTTTTTGGGGTGACTCGATAACAGATTTTGTAATGGCAATCTTTTGAATCTCTGTTGATGGCAGTTTGGTTTCAAATGGCAATAATACGCCTTCAATGGCGCTTACCAGCCCACGTGCACCAGTCTTTTGTTCATAAGCCTTTTCAGCCATTATTTGAAGGGCTCTTTCAGAAAACTTGACCCGAATATTATAGGCCATAAAATCCATCTTTTTTCCCAGTATTGTTGGATTATTGGGATTTTTTAAAATTGTATACAGATCGTCTATAGACAAAGGATCCAAAACCGCATTAACAGGTAAACGCCCTACAAATTCGGATTCAAAGCCATATTCAATCAAATCTTCAGACCGGACTTGCTGTAAAATAAAGGCATCTTCCTCAGCAGAGTTCAATTTGGCGCTAAAGCCAATTTTTTGTGCGGCAACACGCTTTTTAATAATATCTTTGATATCAGCAAAAGCACCACTCATAATAAATAAAATATTTCGAGTATTTAACGCGCGTTTTTTGCGTTTTCCAGTTTTTCGAAAACTCTCAAATTCTTCCATCATACCAATGGGATCGTGACTGGATTTGAGGTCAATATCGGTTTCCTCCATGGGTTTCAACAATGCGCGTTGTACGCCAGCACGTGAAATATCATGCCCATAGGAATTACTACTGGAAGCAATCTTGTCAATCTCATCAATGTATACAATGCCATACTGTGCCAGGTCGAGATTGTGATCTGCTTCACGAATGAGATCCCGAATTAAATCTTCAACATCAGCGCCCACATAACCGGCTTCGGTAAATTTCGTAGCATCTCCTTTTACAAATGGGACGCCCAACTTGTTGGCAATTAATTTAATGAGATAGGTTTTTCCAACACCTGTCGGGCCTAACATCAAGACATTATTCTTAATGCGCCCAACAGTGTCGCTGATCTTGTCTTCATTTTTTCGCTGATATTGAATTCTGTTAAAATGCGTACAAATTTTTGTGGCAAGAATGGCTTTGGCATTATCTTGACAAACAATGTATTGATCCAGGTAGGCAACCAGTTCTTCAGGTTTAAGATCAAAATTGATTTCAAAATCCTTTTCTTCCGGTGGTGGTCTGACTGTTTCATCTTCATCCGGAAAAATGGCTGCGGTTGGAATTATTTTGACGCGTGAACCAAATTTTTGGCTCAAGAATTTAGTTAACTCATTCGCCAATTCATCGGGTTTTGGAATACGTTCATTTTTTACTGGTTTCATTTTTTTTTGCCTCCTGATTTGAAACATAGAAGATATTAAAATCATATCATTTATGTTTTGAATTTTTTGATACATGTTATGAAGGGTTTCATTTTGGATGCTGACAAAGCGGATTTTTAATTCATTCTTTTACAGCCTGGTAATGTGCTAAAATGTGAATGTTTCCTCACAGTTCCAAAAATTTATTCCTCTTTTTGAACATTAGGTTCACCCCTACACTGTTCGTTGGTATAACTACATTTGTGTTAACCTGATGGCGATGGACTTTTATTCTTCCCCTTTCAGGGCAATAACTATGCCATGAAAAACCTAAGCTGGACGATCATACAATATACTAATTCAGCACGATGATTTCGTCAAGCCAAAAAGATTTCACTGGAATTCTGATGAATCGCTGCTTTAACTTCACCAACAATATAAAGAGAACCGGTTACACATATAATATCTGTTTCATCTGCATTACGAACGCTTTCAAAATAGGCTTTAGAAACATCTGGAATAATTTTGACATCTTGTACCTGCGTTTGGAAATAATCCCGAAGAATTTCAGGGGCAATACTTCTGTCAATTTTAGCCTGTGTTACAACAACTGACGATGTCAGCTTTAGTAATTTGTTAAACATCACTTCAAAGGATTTGTCATTCAAAACAGATACAATCAAAGTTAAAGAACGATTGTTTACAATACTTTTCAAAGATTTGGCAAGATGCTGAGTAGCCATTGTATTATGCGCGCCATCAAGAATGACAAGGGGTGTTTGTGACACGATTTCCATTCGCCCTGGCCATTTAACAGTTCTGAGCCCATCATCGACTATTTTCCAATTTGCTTTATTGCCAACAATAGATTCATATGCACAAAGTGCCATGCTTGCATTTCTGATTTGATGGTATCCATTTAAAGCACAGTGTAAATGACGCCATTCATATTTTAATCCAGAATAAGAAAAACTGTCTTTTTTCATACGAATCCTCATTTGTTTTCCCAATTGATACACTGGTGCATCTTTTTGTTTTGCAATATCAGAAATAACTTTATATGCCACTTTGCTCTGAACATCAGTGATAAGTGGTATACCAGGTTTAATAATTCCTGCCTTTTCATAAGCAATATGCTCAATTTTATTGCCCAGATAAGCCTGATGTTCAAGGCCAATATTTGTAATTATGGTTAAACGCGGCTGGATAATATTGGTTGCATCCAGACGTCCACCCATGCCAGTTTCAATGACTGCAATATCGACATTTTGTTCGGAAAAAGCACAAAAAGCCATTGCTGTTGTATATTCAAAAAATGTAAGCTCGCGATCTGGTTTTTGAACAGCTTTGACTTTTTGATACAAATCTACCACAGTATCATTATCAACAGGTGATCCATTAATTACAATCCTTTCATTAAAGTGAATCAAATGAGGTGAAGTATACAACCCCACACGAAACCCATGTATTTGTAATAAATTGGCGATTAATGCACACACTGAACCTTTACCATTGGTACCAGCAACATGAATGGTTTTGAATGCTTCATGCGGATTACCCAGTTCTGAAAGGGTGTGTTGAATAGTTTCAAGCCCTAATTTTATGCCAAAGCGTCTTAAGGCATACATTTCTTTTAAGCATTGGTTGTAATTCATTGTTTGTCCCTTTTTAGAGCAATAGATATTATTTAAGTACACGATCATACATTTTCGGGTAGATCGTAGTTAATTATTTAAAATGCTTTGGCTTCTTAGCCCTGAAAGGGCGTTAAATAACAGCCCAGGGCAACGCCCTGGGTAATGGTGCATAAAGTTTTTTTAGCCCTGAAAGGGCGTCACATCTATGTTTTATGTACCGACCTTTCAGGGCTAAGATTCTGATCAATCTTTAACCCAGGGCGTTGCCCTGGGCTTTTATTTAACGCCCTTTCAGGGCTAAGAAAATATTCAAAGCATGTTATAATTAATTCACTACGATATACCCGAAAATTTATGACCGCTTACTTAAGGTTAATACTACCCATAATTCGTTAATATGTTATCGAAGAGTTTTTATCATATTTTTTTATAAAATTAAATTATTCTTTGTATGCATCTTCTTTTTAATTTCTGGGGATCTTTTTTTGTAAAAAATACTTAATAAATTGTTGTCATCTCCAGCATGACAATAGTTCCCATTTATCTTAAACGTATCAATAATTAATAGTTAGGAAGCGTAAAAACCTTTCAGGCTGTTTCTGGCTGCGTCTCATTGCTGTCAGGTTAAGCAAGCCCTCTCGTTCCCACGCAGAGCGTGGGAACGAGAGGGCTTGCTTAACCTGACGGCAATGGGCTGCGTCTCTACAAAGCTAAAACTCTGATGAACATTTTTTTAAATGGGGAACATTTTTTTAAGATCCTTCCTAATAAGCATCCTACGTATACATACGATAATTTTTAATCAAGCGTAACTACCTTACTACCTTACTATTTGTATATAAAAGGAATACTAACAGGTATCCATAAAGTAACACAGACAATACATAAAACATTTAAAACTATTCCACAAATCAGCATTGTTCGTAAGCGCATTCTTTTTATCTCTCCAAAAACAAATGCATTACAAGGTGTGGCAATAGGTGTCATAAACGCACAAGTTGACGCTACTGAGACGGGAATCATCAATATCAGCGGCATAATATTATTAATTTGTGCGGTCTGATATACTATAGGAAACAGAGCGGTAGATACAATTGTATTGCTTAAAAACTCAGTGAGAATGATGGATATACTTGTCACCCAAATAACAAGTATTGTTGCTGATTCGCTCATCCTAACTGTTTTGTTGAAACATATCGCTGCTATTTGATCCAGATGAAACCACCTCGCCAGACACATGATAAATAAAAACACTATTAATACCATCAATCCACGAAAAGGTATACCGCGCATCAACAAATTTAGACTGATTAACTGCTTTTGAAACAATCGAAATGAAAAATATAATACAAAGACCAGACAAATATATGATTGACAGGATTGATACCAATGAAATTTTTGATGACATATGGAATGAAAGATCCAGAAAAAAATAAACCAGGTAAACAGTTTTAATGATTCTTTTTGTTGAAAAGAGAGCCCCTTTTGCTCTAAAAAATGACAGTTTATATGTTGTGAAAAGGATGGCAAGGCAATAAATCGAATCACACAATACGCGCTGGCAAGAAAACTAACTACAAGCGGGATTGACCATAAAAACCAATTGAAAAAGGTAATAGATACCAATTGCTTTTCACACAAAAAATCCAGAGCACCAATTAAAATTAAATTGGCCGGGCTACCAACAAGAGATCCCATACCACCAATATTTGCACCATATATTGCTGATAATCCCAAGGCTGTTATAATTTTTGTCATCTGATTATCGGACAGCTGACTGTCTTTGATTTGATTTTCAATTTGTTTGATAACAGGAATGAGTATTAATACTGATACAGCATTGGGGATAAAAAAAGACAATAATGCACCAGAAATAAGAATACATAGAATAATATGTCCCATATTCCCCTGGCTTCTGCTCATGAGCTTTTGCACAAAAATATCAGTCAGATGAGAACTGACAAGCATCCGATAAACCAGATAACTATTTGCAAAAATTAAAATAATTGGCAGCCGAAACCAAACATATTGGAAAAAAGCATCTATATACATTAGAATTCTACTTGTATGGGGGGGTGAGATTCAAAATGTTGCAAGGCATCTTCACTGTTTGAAAAAGGAACCAGGCTTTGAATGGTATAAAAGGTTGGTTCTGGCAAATGAATTTTGCCTTGATTATTGGATTCTAAAGCAATTTGTGGAGCAAACCATTGCGCTCTAGTCATTTCCTGATTGTCAATTGTTACTGTTCCTGATGGTGCTTTGCATAAAAAAAACCAGGTTTTAAAACGTTTTGGAAATCCAGGCGGGGTTGTCCATCTTGACATCAATACAAGATCCTTTTCATGAATTCTAAGCCCTGATTCTTCAAATGTCTCCCGAACAGCTGCAACACGTGCAGCAGCGATAATATCATTTTTGGGATTGGCCCTTTCATGATCTGATGGATCAATCCGCCCGCCAGGAAAAACCCAATGACCGCCATGGAAGTCAAGACGCGAACTTCGTTTTAGCAGAAGAATCTCGATTCCCAGGTATGAATCTTTCATCAATATTACTGTTGCTGCCGGAGCAGCAGGTACATTATCAAACATTTATACACATTGATTGATTGCTGTTTTTAATTCATCCAGATTGATGGGCTTGCTGACAAAGGCATTCATACCCGCATCCAGGCATTCTTTTTCTTCTTCAGGGATCGTGTGCGCTGTCATGGCAATAATGGGAATGTCTGGATTTTTGACCTCAGTTCGGGGATTCCGGATGAGTTTTGTTGCGGAAATACCATCAACATCAGGCATTTGAATATCCATGAATACCAGGTCAAATGCTTTTTTCTGAAGTTCTGTGATTGCAGCACGGCCATTGTTCACAATATGAACATGATATTGATAGTGATTCTCCAATATTCCTTTGATGATCACCTGATTGACTTTATTATCTTCTGCAACCAGAACATTCAATATATCTTTATCATCCTTTGTCGTTACCCGGGAAGTGGTTATTTGTTCTTTGTTGGTGCGAAATGCTTTGGAAAAACAGTTGAGTAATGAGTGATACGTTATAGGACAGGGCAAGGGGATAAATTTAAAGGGTTTTTGTTGGGAAATGATTTTATCAATATTCATGTACTGTGGGCTGATTGCCGCAAATGTTGTATGGATCAGGCTGGTATTCTTACAAATGGTATCCACAAATAATTGAATATCTTTTTCAACAGGTGGGACAGACCAAAAACAAATATCATAAGGCGCATTTTCCTGAACGCCACTTATCAGCTTCATGTATGCATCGAATAAATCTTGTGATTCATCCCATTCCATTTGCCATAATTTAAGATATTCTGTAATAACAGATCTTCGATTGAGCAATTTATCCAAAATAAGTATTTTTTTGGTTTGAAATGATTCTGGAAAAGGTATTTTTGCCTGAATATCTTTTTGAATGTCAAATCGCGCTGTAAACCAAAATTCAGAACCACTTCCCAATTCACTGTTCACCCCAATTTCACCATCCATCATTTCTGACAATTGTTTTGAAATGGACAGCCCCAAACCGGTCCCGCCAAATTTCCGCGTAACTGAGGCATCCACTTGTGAAAAATTTTGAAAAAGATCATCAATTTTGTTTTCTGGAATGCCAATACCTGTATCTTTTACTTTAAACAGCAGCCAGATGTGATCTTCTGATACTTGATGTATCCGCACATCAAGACAGACTTCCCCTTTCTGGGTAAATTTAATGGCATTGCCCAGTAAATTCATCATAACTTGTCTCAATCGAACAGGATCACCATTAATGACAACCGGCACATCATGATGAACAATGCCGTTCAATTCCAACTGTTTTTCAAGGGCATTATAAGCCAGCACTTTCATAACATCACCCACAGTGGAACGTATATCAAAAGAAATGTTTTCCAATTGAAGTTTTCCAGCCTCAATTTTAGATAGGTCTAAAATATCGTTAATAATATGAAGTAAAGACTCGCCACTGTTTCGAATGGTGATCACATTACTGCGTTGATCCTCTGACAAATCAGAGCTTAAAAGTAGATGTGTCATACCAATAATGCCATTCATGGGCGTGCGAATTTCATGACTCATATTGGCCAGAAAAAGACTTTTCGCATCATTGGCATTCAATGCCTCAATTGCCCAAGAATTGGCTTCCTGAATCGCCTGTTCAAGTTGTTCGTTGATAGCATCTGTTTTCACTTTTGCCTTTTCAAGCTCTTGTGCTTTGATTTCAAGGGATTCTTTTTGATAGCGCAGGGTTAAGTGTGTTTTGATACGTGCCATAACTTCTTGGTTATGCAGCGGTTTTGTAATATAGTCAACTCCACCAACTTCGAATCCTTTGAGTTTATCTTTGGTGTTGTGAAGTGCAGTGAGAAAGATAACAGGAATATCAGCATATTCTTGTCTGGATTTAATCGCTTTACACGTTTCAATGCCATCCATGCCAGGCATCATGATGTCCATAATGATTAAATCTGGCAATCGTCTCTCAGGTCGTTCATGCATTGATTCCAGTCGTTTGATTGCTTCCTGACCACTTTTTGCCACCTGAATTCTAAATCGATATTGTTCCAGATAACTGATTAATATGTTCAAATTATCTGGGCGATCATCCACTATCAGCAATGTTCTATTTTCCCATATTTCTTGATTCATAGTTTAATTCCAGTTATTTTTATTCATTTTCAAAATTTTGTAAATATTCAATTAACCCTTCAAAGTCAAGATCAGTGACAAACATTTCTATTTGATTAATAAATGCCTGAAACCCTCGATTTTTTTCCAGATTTCGAATTGCATCTTTAATATCGGTAATATGACCTTGTCGGGCAAAATCAATGATGCTTTCACGAGATTGTTTGTCCGGGATTTTTGTAACAATAGAATCAGACCTGGCTGATTCTTTATTTGATGAATCTTGAAATTGACATTCAATGTTCAGATGCTTACCAATCAACTCAAACAGTTTGGACTTTTGAACAGGTTTGGGGAGCCTGGCATCAAAGATTTTTGATTTGTCAGAAGCAAGTGAAGTGCTGGCAGAAACAGCAATGATTTTTGTGTTTAATTCTGGATAATGATTTTTCAAATGGGATGTAAATTCAAAACCATTCATTACAGGCATGATTAAATCAACCAGAATTAAATCAGGAATAAAACCATCCTGAATACATTTCAGTGCAGACTCTCCTGTTTTTGCTTCAATAATTTCAAAGCCCAGCGGAGATAACATTCTTTTTAATATGGTTCGATTTTCTTTTAAGTCATCAACAATCAGTATCTTTTTTTCAGATTCCTTTCTGAATAATAATCGATCAATTGTTGGCGAATTTTCTTTTCTTTTCGTTTTTACCGGTTCCAGGTATAAACGAAACCAAAATATGCTGCCTTTTCCAACAACACTTTCTACTTGAAGTTTACCGCCCATCATTTCAACCAAATGTCTGGCAATACTTAATCCCAAACCAAAGCCTTCGGACTGGCAGGCCAGGCGATAAAAGGGTTCAAATATTTTTAACATTGATTTTTTATCAATGCCAATTCCAGTATCTTCTACCCGAAATAAAATTGATTCCTCCTCCTTGACAACTTGCAAATTAACAAAACCCTTATCTGTATATTTAAATGCATTGACCAATAAATTTAATAAAACCTGTTTCAAACGTCGTTCATCACCGCTAACATAGGTAGGTAGATCATTGGAAAAATGATATTTGAAATCAATCCCTTTTTCTTGTTTATACATCATTGCAATATCAGCAATATAGCCCAGGAATTCACTGAATTCAAAAATATTAATGGATAATGACATATTCTGAGTTTCAATTTTTGATAAATCCAATAGGTCGTCAATAAGAGAAATTATAAATTCAACATTCTTGTAAATTTTGGCAAGGCTTTTTTGTTCCTCTTTTGCCAGTGTGGAAACAGATTGTAATATTTGAGTATACCCCAGAATAACATTAAGGGGGGTTCGGAGTTCATGGCTTACATGTGTCAAAAAAATACTTTTGGCGGCATTGGCATTTTCTGCTTCTTGACGTGCTGATTTCAATTGTTTTTCAATTCTGATCAACTCAGTGATATCACGTGCATAAATTGCAACAGCGACGACTCTTTCATAGCAGTCAAAAACCGGTGACAGGATTTGATCAAGACTAATACCATTGCGTTCATCAATAAAACGCACAGATTTTTTTTGAGTCACTACATATTGAAACTTTTTGTAGCGTAATTCCCGAATATTATCAGAAAGTAAGTCAAAAGCATTTTGGCCTATCAGTGCATCAGGATCATTTTTTAAACGATTGGCGCCGGTTGTGTTTACTAAAAGAATTCTCCCTTTTGTATCCAGCAATAATATTGTATCTTCAGTATTGTTTATCAGCGTTTCATAGCATGTTTTTTTGTCAGTGATTGCTTCGGGGTATGGCTGTATTTTTTTTTGCATATACACATACCAAATGGATTGAAAGCAACCCACCATACAAAAAAACATGCAGATGATACTGGTAGAAAGGGGCGCAACACAGCAATCAATAAGCCACAATGAGACTGCAAATAAAGGCCACAGTAAAAAGCAAATTAAGCATTTTTTTTTTTTCGATTCCATAATACAAATATAGCATTAAAATATTAAAAAAACAAAGAAAAACTATACATTGATCATTCATTAATATTGTCAAGAATGTGTTGAATACGCGCGATATCCATTTGAATCGTAGCCGCAGTTTTTTCAACTGATTGGTCGTGTTCATTTAATTTTTTTAAAACAAAAGTTTTTTCAAAGGCTTTTTGGGCTTCTGAAAATGTTCTGAATGCAAAAAGGGAATCAACTGATTCGGTATCAACAAAGAGGTATGGGTTATATGGTGCTGGAATATCAGAAGTTTCAATGGTTTCCTTTTGAACAGTAATCACCAGACGTCCAAGGAGATTTTTCATTTCTCGAACATTTCCAGGCCAGGAATAGACTTTGAATAGTTCAAGCACACCATTTGATACACTTTTATGAGGCATTTTGTTTTTTTGGGCCAGATCAGATAAAAATGTATTGACCAATAAAGGGATATCATCCAAACGTTCCCTTAATGGGGGAACGTCAACAGGAACAACATTCAGTCTGAAAAAAAGATCTTCTCTAAACCGCTCGTTTTTGATTTCAGCTTCAATATTTTTATTGGTACTGGCAATGATACGAACATCTACGACAATATCCCTGCCACCACCCACACGTTGAAACTTTTTTTCTTCAAGAATACGCAATAATTTTCCCTGATTTTTTATGCTCATATCGCCAATTTCATCAAAAAAAAGGGTCCCCTGATTGGCCAATTCAAACTTACCAATTTTTTTGGCAGTGGCACCAGAAAAAGCACCTTTTTCATGGCCAAATAATTCGCTATCCATCAAGTCATCTTGAATCATGGCACAATTAACATCGACCATTGGAAAATCAGCGCGACGACTAAACTGATGAATGGTTCTGGCCACAAGTTCTTTGCCTGTACCATTTTCACCAGTAATTAGAATGGACTCATCTGTTGGTGCTGCAGCAAAGATGTTTTGCTGAAGTTTCTGGATTGCAGGACCAGTCCCTGTGAGGGAATGTTTTTCAATGGTCTTTTTTCTCAGATATTTGTTTTCTTCTTCAAGACGCCTGAAATTAAGCGCATTATTAATGGTAACAGTTAGTTTATCTATGGATAAGGGTTTTTCAATAAAATCATAAGCACCTAATTTGGTCGCCTGAACAGCAGTATCTATAGTGCCATGACCGGTAATAATAACAACCTGTATATATTGATTGTTCTTTTTAATTTCTTTTAATGTTTCAATGCCATCAATGCCAGGCATCCACACATCTAAAAGCACGAGATCGGGAGATTCTTGTTCAATAATTTTAAGTGCTTCGTAGCCATTGGATGCGCTAAGAACAGCAAAGCCATCATCTGTTAAAATACCTTTTAACGACTGAACGATTGTAGGTTCATCGTCAACGATTAATATAGATGGGAACATAAAATAAACCTTTTTGTTTTGGGTTCCTTTCTTTTTCGGTACTAAAAGCTCTGAAAATAACTTACTCATTTGTATCGGACAAGTCAATCAAGCTGGACAGGTCAAACATGTCCGACTTGTCGAACCTGTTGAATCAGGGAAGTTATTGTTCAAGTTTGCCTAAATCACATCAAAATCTTTCAACAATTTTTCAATTTCAGAATATTCTTGGCACACGGGGAATTGTGGGAATTCTTCAATTACGTTGTCCGGCGGACGAAATAAAAATCCGGCATCTGCCTGTTTAAGCATTGAGATATCATTATAGGAATCTCCCATTGCAAAAACCTTAAAGTTTAACTTTTTTAAGGCAATTGCAACATGCTTTTTACCATCTTGTTGACGTAACTGATAATCCACTATCCGATTATATTCATCAATAACAAGGGTATTGCAGAATAATGTCGGACGCCCTAATTTTTCCATTAAAGGACCGGCAAATTGATCAAAAGTATCAGATACAATAATCACCTGGGTTTTTGTTCTCAATTGATTCAAAAAATCGGCAGCGCCTGGCAGAGGAGACATTTGAGCAATGACTGCCTGAATGTCAGCCAGTGTGAGCTGATTATGCTCCAAAATGGCCAAACGTTTTTTCATTAAAACATCATAATCGGAAATATCCCTTGTGGTTAGTCTAAGTTCTTCGATTCCAGTTTTTTCTGCAACATTGATCCATATTTCAGGAACAAATACACCCTCAAGGTCACAACAGACAATATTCATAAAAACTCCTATTTTATTAGTGTGCATCTTCAATTCGAATTAATATTGGGGCTTCCCAAACGACATCCAAAGCCTGAATTTCTGATAAAGCTCTTCGAACATCAGATTCTTTTGCATGATGGGTTAACATCACAATTGGGACAGCCTGTTTCGATTTGCGCTCTTTTTGATGAACACAATTAATACTAATATTATGTTGGCCCAACACACCCGCAATTTTGGATAGTACGCCCGGGCTATCCACAGCAGTAAATCGAAAATAAAATCGACAATGAATTTCATCAATAGGAAGAATGGTCATTTTTCGAATGTGATGCGGTTCATATGCAAGGGGGGGGATACGATTTTTGGCAGATGTTTTGATATTTCTCGCAATATCAACAATATCACTGACAACAGCGCTGGCAGTAGGCATCATCCCTGCACCATAGCCATATAATACCATTTCACCAACAGCATCACCAACAATTGAAATGGCATTATATGAATCATTGACATTGGAAAGCATATTGCTATATGGAATCATTGTTGGGTGGACACGGGCTTCAACTGCATTTTTGGATTCAACATTTTTTGTAATGGCCAATAACTTGATACAGTAGCCAAATTGTCGGGCAAATTCGATATCCATATGCGTTATTTTTGTAATTCCCTCTGTATAAATATCATCGAGCTTGATATGCATGCCATAAGCCAATGCAGTAATAATGGCAAGTTTGTGAGCTGTATCATCACCATTAACATCCAGGGAAGGATCTGCCTCTGCAAATCCTTTTTCTTGGGCTTCCGCTAGGGCATTGTCGTAAGAAATACCTTCATTGGAAATTTTGGAAAGAATATAATTACATGTGCCATTCAAAATGCCATTAATCCCCAGTATTTTATTTCCGGCAAGGCTTTCACGCAAGGTTTTGATAATTGGCATGCATCCGCCAACACTGGCTTCAAAAGCCACCTCGACATTCTTGTTTGATGACTGTTCAATAATAGAATTGCCATGCTTTGCTAACAATGCTTTATTGGCAGTAACAACATGCTTACCCAGAGCCATTGCCTCATGAATGATTTCTTTTGCAATGGTTTCACCACCAATGGTTTCAACAATGATATCGATTTCTGGATCATTGATTAAATTGTATGCATCAGTTGTCAACATGTTTTCAGGAAGTTCAATGCCTCGATCTGTCTGAATATCAATGTCTGCAATTTTTTTTATCTGAAGATTTACGCCCAGTCTTTCAGATAAAAGTATCTGGTTATTTTTAAGCAGACGAACGACACCTGAACCTACAGTGCCAAAACCACATATACCTAAATTTATTTGTTTCATAGTTTTATGATTCCTGTAATGCTTTTTTTATACCGCGTGTTGCCTGATTGATTCGCATTTGATTTTCAATCAGCGCAAATCGAACAAATTCATCACCATACTCTCCAAATCCAAGGCCGGGGGAAACAGCAACCTGTGCTTTATGGATCAACATTTTGGAAAATTCAACAGATCCCATCTTTCGGAAGGTTTCTGGAATACGCGCCCAGACGAACATGGTCCCTTTTGGCTTAGGGACATTCCAGCCGGCGCGCTCAAGTCCACGAATAAGGGAATCCCTGCGCACCTTGTAAATGTCGCATATTTCATTTACGCAATCTTGTGGGCCATTCAAGGCAATGATTGCCGCAATTTGAACCGGTTGGAAAATACCATAATCAAGATAACTCTTGATACGCCTGAGTGCTGCAATTACTTCTGGATTTCCCACACAAAAACCAACACGCCAGCCAGCCATATTATAACTTTTTGACATTGAATAAAACTCAACACCGACATCTTTTGCGCCTTTGGCCTGAAGGAAACTTGGGGCTTTGTAATTATCAAAAACAATGTCCGCATATGCAAGATCATGAATGACCAGAATATCGTGTTCTTTGGCATAATCCACAATTTTTTCAAAAAATGACAAACTTGCAACCTCAGTGGTGGGATTGTGTGGATAGCAAATAATCAACAATTTGGGCTTTGGCCATGTCTGTCGTGTTGCTGAAATAAGGTTTTCAAAAAAGTCTTCATCAGGCCCCAGGGGAATCCCACGAACATCACCGCCTGCAATAATTGCAGAAAATGGATGAATCGGATATGTTGGATTGGGGGTAAAAATGACATCACCCGGTCGAATGGTAACTAAAACCAGATGCGACATACCTTCTTTTACGCCAATGGTAACGATGGCCTCATCCTCTGGATCAATATCAACATCATATCGTCTTTTATACCAATCTGATATTGCCATCCGCAATTTTCGAATTCCCCGAGATGCTGAATATCGATGATTATGTGATTTTTGTGATGCCTCAACAAGTTTATCAACAATGTGTTTCGGTGTACCTTGATCCGGATTCCCCATACCCAGATCAATAATATCATCTCCTCTTCTCCTGGCCGCCATTTTGAGTTGATCCACTGTGGCAAACACATATGGCGGCAGTCGATCCAGGCGTGCAAATGTTTTCATGATATCCTCATTAAAAAAAATATTTATCATACAACAGAGCGAATAAAAATACGCCCCAATAAAAAAATAACGAACAGCGAAAAAACTATACTGAAATGCCGAGTGCTATGAGCTTTTGCCGATATTCATCAGCACGTGCTCTTTCTTGCTCTGCACGTGATCTCTCTTGCTCAGCACGTGCTTTTTCTTGCTCAGCACGTACTCTTTCTTGCTCAGCACGTGCTTTTTCTTGTTCAGCACGTTTTTTTTCTTTCTCAATCATTTTTTCAGTAAGATCAGCACGTTGCTTTTCTTTTTGATAGCTAATCATAACATAGTGTTTATAAACAGGATCGTTAATAAGTTCAATCATATCTGGTCTTGAATACAAATGTTCTATTCGAAACTGAAATTGCTTTAACACTTCAGAACGAACAATGCCATCAGAAGTATCTATTGGTTCATAGTGTCCATTGTTTAATCGATAAAATGCTGTATGCGTCTTATTTCGATCCAGGATAAAATATTCCTTGACACCAGCTTCTTCGTATTCCAGATATTTTTCTTTGGTATCTCGTTTAACTTCTGATGGTTTACTATCCGACAAAAATTCGACACACAAATCAAAGATCCCTTGATAGCTACAATCTACCTCATCCATTTGTAATGATTCCGGTCCCACAAATCCAATATCAGGTTTTCTAATTTTTTTACCTTTTTTCAACATCATCCTGAAACCAATTTCACATTTGATTTGTTGAAAATTTATGCCTAGATCATGATATTCATGAATTAAATCCTCAAAGAAAATTTGTAGAAGGTTTGAACGATAATCACTCAATGGTTTCACCTCCAGTATTCCATTGTTCCATTCATAAGGTGTGTCTGTATAATACTGATCCCAGTAAACTTCTTCAGATACTTGCATACCCTCAAGACTTTCATCATGATCAGATTCAATAATTTCATCACGATCGGATTTCATGTCTTGCGTTGGAGCACTATACACCAGCCGCAACTTTTTTTCGGGCAAAGTATCTGGAGAGATATTCTTTGGCATTTGTCTATCGAACAATTCATAATTGTATTTTTTTTGTACTGCTGACATTCATCCGGCTCCATTTTTTTTAGATTATTTTTTGAAAATAAATGCTGATTATAATTGATATACTTAGCAGTATATTGCATATGAGGCAATCAAAAAAAAAAGACCGCTCAATTAATACATATTTGAATCGTAATATAGCATTTTGCATATTTGTAAATTTAATTTATTTTATAAAAAATATTAGCACAAATATGTATCTAAAAAGACCCGAAATACATTTTTGTATTGCTAGACAAACAAAAATATCCAAAATAAATATAATGATATTGAACTTTTATGGTTTTACATCATGGAATAAAAATAAAGTGGCATTAACTGTGCATGTAAGTTCAAAATTTCTAAATTTGAAAAATATTCAATTTATATTCAATTATGGTACAAAATTGTTTGTTTTCTTTAATCAAAGAGTTACCGCCAATTCAATAGAATGAAGATAAGCGGCAACCTAAAAAATTTCGGATAAGGTAAAACTATCCTGGAAAAAAAAGGAGATTAATCTTGAATTTACATCAACCCAATGCAAACGAATCTACCCAAACAAAAAACCGATCACGCAATGTAGCGCCACAATCCGGTATATGCAGCCGGTGTGTTGATGGGTGCAAAGGTAACTGTGATCTTTTTAAATCAACATTTCGTGGCAGAGAATTATTATATCCATCACCTTTTGGAGAAATAACTGCTGGAGCGGATAAAGACTATCCAGTAGATTATTCGCATTTGAATATTATGGGATATGCCCTGGGTGCTGAAGGGACAGAAGCGGATCCCGATCATGCAACTTTTCCAAAAGTAAATACAGAAACCTGGTTTGGTGCAACCGAAAAAGTTAAAATGAAGATTCCTATGTTCACAGGTGCACTGGGTTCTACCGAAATAGCAAGAAAGAATTGGGAGCATTTTTCAATTGGTGCCGCTATCTCGGGGATTAGCCTTGTTTGTGGTGAAAATGTTTGCGGTATAGATCCAGCACTTAAAGTTGATGCCAATGGCAAAGTAGTTGAGTCGCCAGATATGAAACGTAGAATTGAGTCTTACCGCAAATATCATGAGGGATATGGCGATATTTTGGTTCAGATGAACGTTGAAGATACACGCCTGGGTGTTGCAGAATATGTTATCGAAAAATTGGGCGTTGAAACCATCGAATTGAAATGGGGGCAAGGCGCTAAATGTATTGGTGGAGAAATCAAGGTAAACGATCTTGACCGAGCTATTGAGTTAGCACGACGTGGTTACATTGTAACACCTGATCCAACCAAAGAAGCCAACCAAAAAGCATTTCGTGATGGAGCCATCAAAGAATTTGAACGTCATTCTCGATTGGGTTTTATCGATCAAGATGGTTTTATGAAAGAGGTTGATCGTGTTCGTAAACTGGGCGCAAAACGTGTTACGCTGAAAACCGGTGCATATCCAATGCGAGAATTGGCAATGGCTATAAAATGGTCATCCGATGCTCGTATAGACTTATTAACCATAGATGGTGCCCCTGGTGGAACCGGTATGAGCCCCTGGCGAATGATGTGTGAATGGGGAATTCCAGCAATCTATCTTCACTCAATGGCTTATGAACTTTGCCTTCGATTGGCAAAGCGTGGTGCATGGGTTCCAGATATCGCTTTTGCGGGTGGATTTTCTTCAGAAGACCATATTTTCAAAGCATTGGCTTTAGGTGCACCTTTTTGTAAAGCTGTTTGTATGGGACGTGCATTGATGATTCCTGGAATGGTTGGTAAAAATATTGACCGATGGATGAAAGGCGAAGATGGCGGATTACCATCAACTGTATCAAAATATGGCGCAAGCAAAGAAGAAATTTTTGTTTGCTATGAAAAACTTCGCAATAAATATGGTGATGAAGTCAATAATTTTCCACTGGGTGCTGTGGGTATTTTTAGTGCATCAGAAAAAATTCAGGTCGGTCTCCAACAGTTAATGGCAGGTGCCAGAAAATGGCGATCGCATTTGATTACTCGTGGTGATCTGGTTTCACTAACAGAGGAATGTTCAAAAATTACAAAAATTCCATATGTTATGGATGCCTATCGTGACGAAGCTCTGGCAATTATTGATTCATAATTAGATTTAATTTATTTTGGGCTGAATCGAACTTTCTTGACAAAGGTCGATTCAGCTATTTTTTGAGAATACGCCCTGCGCCCTTTCCATAACTTATCATATTCGGCTTTTGATGCCAGATTCTGCTCGTACAATCTCGCAGAACGTTCGTAATCCTGATTGGCCTGATCCAATTTTGCTGCATGCACAAAGCAGTGACAATGTACATAAAACAATAATGAGTTTACGTTTCATCTCAATCTCCATAATTATTAATAAAGGTGTTCAAACGATTTAACCATTTTTCTTGTGCTTTGCTACTTTTAAACAAATAGAAATCACCTGCGGATCGATTTAATTTCATTAAATCAATCAAAAAGTCATATACAGAATTGGCAGCCATGCTTGTGGCAGCAAGAGATGCATTCTGGGCATCAAGCAAGACGATAATGGATACAACACCCTGAGAATAGGATTCTGTAATCAAATCTAAATTCTGTTGGGCGGCTTTTGCTGCATCTTTTGAAAGCCTTATGGCTGGAAATGATGCCGAAGCCTGATGAATATTGAATCGAATGCTTTCCTCAAGTTTTTGAGCAGTGGATTCACGTTGAAAATGTAAAGCCGCCAGCTCTTCTCGGGTCTGTCTGAGCTGTGCGCCTTTACTTCCACCGCTGAATAATGGCAATGAGGCCATTAAAGCAATGTTCCAGTCGGTATCATTGGACTCAGCCATTTTCATGGGCGGTAGGCCAGGAATGTTGAACATGGCGGGATGTTGTCCTTTGCCGCCTTCAGCCACCTGATTCGATAGACCGGCTTGAAGTGAAACTGTGGGAAGCCAATATTCACGTTTATTGGCAATGAGCAAACGTTCTCTGGCTTTGATACCGGCATCAATCTGTTTCAATTCTGGTGCGTTTTGAATGCCCTGCTTCACCATAAATTCTTCAAAAATGGATAGTTTGACAGGATTATTGACATAGGACATAAATCGATCATTACTGATTTCAAATATGGGATCGTCCAGACTGGTATCTTTCAGGTCAAAAAATTCACCAAGGGGGCGATGCAGCAGCTGATTGAGATGAATCATTGCCTGTTTTGTCTGTGATTTGGCTTTCAAAACCTGTTTATAATGCGTTGCAATTTCACTTTCCCAGCGATACACCTCTGATGGCGATGCGGTGCCGATAGAATGCCTCACACGAGCACGATCCAGATTGGCGCGGGTCAGGGCAAGATTGTCTCTTTGGATTCGCTCAAATGTGCGGGCTTTGAGAACATTGATATATGCAATGGCGGTATTCAGGATGATATCCAGTTCCAGTGCACGATGTCCCTGTTTGGCTGCCCGATATCCATGCTTATGCGCCGAATAGTTGGCCCATACCTTATCCGAATACAAAACCTGGGTGGCTGTAGCAGATACTTTCCAAGATCGTTCAGGCGCCATTCCGCTGGATGCAATGGCGCGATCCTCATCAATAAATAAGGTGGTGGAATCAACAGACAGCTGCGGCAGCAGGGATGCCCGCGCATTGACAATTTTTTCTTTTTCAGCAGATAATTGCTTTGCATCAGATTTTAAATCCAGGTTGACAGAAACAGCTTCCTTAACCGCACGTTCCAATGAAATGGTTCTTGCAATGGCGCGGCTTTCTTCGAAAATTAACTTGGAGGCCAGTAAAATTTTCCAGGGCGGAAAAATATTGATTGTGCGTGCTGTATTCATATTGAGAATCATTTGTTCATTGATGGGCTGATTTTCCTGAATAAATCCAACATTTAATTCCCCTGCATTTTCTCCGGAAAGAATGCGTTGCACATTGAGAGCGACACGTCTGAGCAAGCGATTATAATCGGTATCTCGATCCATACCGGCAAGCACACCTTCTTTAACCTCCATACGTCCCTGCATGGTAAAGGTGGGAATCTTCTTTTCGTTCAAGCTATTGATTATTTTCTGAAATTCTTCATCAGATAAGCGCATGAGTGGCGAAATATAAACAGCATCTGTGCCTGCATTTAATGCAAGGGCTTCATGGGCAGATGTTGCAACTGGAACAGGTTGAATGCTTATCCCCAATTTTTTTTCCAGCCTTTTGACATAATCCGGAATATAGGGCTGAATTTCCAATGCCAGACTGCTGACAAGCACGGCCAGATGCTTGAAAGGGGTAATGGTCTGAAAAAGTTGGACTTCTCGTTCAAAACTTTTATATGCATTGATATAGCAAAGATTTTTCACACCGCTGGTACCATCAGGTTTTAATGGTAACTTTTGCATCCGGGCATCAATAATAAATGGGGCGATCACCGGTTTTGGAAAGACTTCCCTGCGGCAAATTTCATATGAGGCATTTGTTCCCATGGCAATGACCATATCAACATCAGGTGAAGCCAACAATTTATTAATTGCGTGTTTAATTTCCGATGCTGTCCAATTGCCATGAATATCACTTTCTGATGGGAATTCTATGGCATACTCATCAGCGACAAGTTGCTGGATTTCCTGCTTTAAAAGGTGAGTATTATCTTTGAAACGAACTTCCGGGCCATCGCGGACAATTCCAATGCGAATGGTGGGAGGAGATGCTGATATGACCAGATGGGGGATCAGCAGGATAATTGTTGTAAGTATTGTAAAATGTTTTGTCATTATGTCCATCCTTATGTGCGATTTACGATAAGTAACCAAATCATAAGTTTTATAAAAAATACAGCAGCCATGTGAAGGCAAATATTTTTGTATTATTTTTTATCACAAAATTTGCCTGACCTGTCAATTGAATACTTATCATTAGAGATCAGGGCTGATTTATATTCTATGTCAATTTTTTAAGATAAACTGTCATCGTCGAAAATAATCGCCCCCACCTTCGCTGAAAATATGTCACCTATTAGTGCCAATAATAAAGTCCCCCTCATCCCCATTGCCGTCAGGTTAAGCGCAAACTCGCTCCGGTGCTCGTTCCCAGGCTCTGCCTGGGAACGTTTTCCGAGGTGGCTCTGCCACCTACGAACTGAACAGGCGGCAGAGCCGCCAAGAACACGTT
>Ga0272440_1000401_pt1 | contig 37010 bp, 28 predicted proteins | sample SSMMMBAug17_FD_192440 | JGI IMG/M metagenome (GOLD analysis project Ga0272440, IMG submission 192440) | Marine sediment archaeal communities from Little Sippewissett salt marsh, Falmouth, MA, United States - SSM-MMB-Aug17 | ecosystem: Environmental > Aquatic > Marine > Wetlands > Sediment ...
GACGTCAGAAAATTACCTGGTTGTGCGAGTGCAAATATACCCGAACCAAAATGGGCATGAATCAGGTCAATAAGCTGGAACGTGCGGCTAATGCCGCAATGCTTGAAGCTACAGAAATGGGCGCAACCCCGCCTGAAATTCAAATGTGGTTGATTTCCACCGGTGGTTTTACTGATAACGTTCTAAAGTATGTAAATAAAATCAGTGATATTTATTGTTCGAATCATGATGATATCAATGCCATTTTTCGGTTTTATGGTGGGAATTATGATATTCCTGTTTTTTAAACGATAAAATAAATACATATAAAACAATAAAAGTGTCAACCATTAATGGAATGCATTTCTTTTTTCTTGACATGAAATGATTGCTTCGATATCAAAACAAAATATTTAGGAATACTCAAATACTTTGAACAAATAATAAATACAGGATCAACCCCATGATTATAAAACTGAACAAATTTGCAATTGCCGAACTTGATGATGCAACCATCATGTTAAAACAATTCTATGATCACCGAAATGGAAATGCTGTGATGGTTAAATTTGAAATCAAACGATTTTATGATAAATTTGAATCTGCATTAATTTTTGTTCGGGTGACAAGCTCTGAAGCCAAAAAAACGCGAGACATTACCAGCAGTCGCATCCGACTTAGAAAAGGTGAAAATTTTCCTTTGTATTATGTCTCTTCTATTGATGCGGTTATGGATTTATCACTCATTTTTGAAATTCAATCTGATAATTTTTCCGACTATGAAAAATTTGGTTCTATCAAAGTGTACCCCCATGCAAAAAATGAAAAATTCAAGTTTGTTGATTCCAAAATTGATACCGCTCGCATTGATATCAAGAAATATAGAAACATATCACAGCGCACGTCCCCTTTTGGTATGAAATCAGCGGCTGTTGAAGAAATTAATATTGGGCCAAAAAGACCCCAACCCTTTGGAATGGATGATAACATGTCTCCTGCAAAAATTGAAAAACTGAAAAGACAAATGGGACTGACTGACGATTTGCTCATGCAGCGTCTGGGTCTTACTGACGATGCCCTTCGCATGAGATTGGGGCTGACTGATGATTTGATTCAAAACTTTATTGATACAGCAGTGAATATGGTTCGTGAGAATCTGGGCATCACTGATGATATTCTTAATATTCTGAGTTTCAATACACAACAGTATTCTATGGATATACAGCGTCTTAGATCAACTATTGAAAAATTTAAGAATGAAACCAATTTTGTGAGAAACACAATTGATAAAATGAATATGCCTGGACTGGAAAAAGATTATAAATATGTTGAAAAAAAATATGACTGGGCCAAACTCCGATGTGAACAACTTGAACGAAAATTTGTTAATGAAATAGATGCATTGTCTGAAGCTATGGATGAAAAAAATGAAGCCCTGGACAAATTACTTCAGGATTTTTTGGATTGGACAGATGAAAAACGTCAGGAAATTCATGGGGAACTGGAGCGTTTTTATGAATTTCAAAATCGGTATGCTGAAGCGATCCAAATGATCGACAATCTGAAAACCCAAACCGATCATATTAAAATGATTGATCCTTTTGAACGTGCGTGCAGCGCTGCAAGCCGCCTGTTTCAAATTCTAAACCATGACAAGAATCAGACATCCCAGACGATCAAACAAAAATTTCCACAAGATTTGCAGGAACGAATGCATCTCATGCTTCAATTTGAAGAAATCATCAACCCGCTTTTGCCGCCTGATATGACAGAACAAAATGCAAGCAGTATTGCCAAAGAGATTCAAACAATCAAAAATATATTTTTCGAAATTCGAAATCGTTATGCATTTTATCCCCAGGTATTATCTGAAGACACCGATGGTTTTATTCAAAAGATTAAACATATCAGCTATCAAGATATTGAGGAAGAAACGCGCCTGGAAGAGGAAAAAGCTTTAAAAACAGGCCCCTGGAAATCTTTGGATCCTTTACAATTCTATCAAGAACGTGTCGATTTTCATCTGGAACATTTGCGTCAACAATACCATAAAGAAAAGGATGCTGCCCTACCCCAGATGTTTAAAGCTGAAAAAGCGCTTACTGATGCCTTAAATGCTTTTGTTGTGAATGATTTGTTTGCTTTTATTCAAAAGAAACTGCCTGAAATTGAGGATAAATATTCACAAATGGCTTCAGACAATAAACCAGTGGGCACTTTGTTTAATGATACACGCAAAAATTTAATGTCTATTTCCAATATTCAAGAGATTGTTGTGGAACCAGAGGTGGATGTTTTTGATCCTGAATTGCACCATTCTGATAAAACAGAACATCGCCCAGATTTACAGAATCAGATTATTATTGAGACCCTATCGACAGGCTATCGACTCGGTGTGGTTGGGCCAGTGCTTGAGAAAACAAAAGTTGTGATGAATTCAACGAGATAGACATGCTTGACACCATTACCCTATTTGTCAATTGCTGCCGGTCATCCGGCCTGACCATTGCGACTGCTGAAGTACTGGATTGTATGGATCAATTAAGATATGTTAATATTCTGGATGAAAATCAGTTCAAGGCAGTGCTTCAAACAAATTTTGTCAAATCATATCGTACGATTCCCTACTTTAATAAGCTATATGATCTTTTCTTCCATAAATTAAAAAATGATGTATCAAGTGGCACTGATGAACACCATATGATGTCTGATATGCAAAACTATCTTCAGGATACAAATACAAATGAACTTGATGCTTCAATTGTTGATTTCCTGTTTGATAATCCCAATGCATATCTTGAACAAATGTACAAAATACAAACGCTTTCTGAAGAACAACAACAGGGTGTCAAATCAAATATGGGTGCGCTGAATATGCGTTTATCCATGATGTTGACAATCAATCAGGTGCGTTCTCGAATCGCTACTTTTTCCGGGGATAATCACGCAAAGCAAGATATAGACCGAATGGTCAATATGCTTGAAAAGCGTTTGGAGCGCGCCAATAGTTTGCTCAGGGAAGACATGTCATTTGATGACACGCATGTTGAAGTGGTTCGTTCAAAAGAAAATTATCGAAAGAATTTGGGCGACGTTCCATTTTCTTCACTGAGTCCTGATGAAATTTCAGAGATGCGCGATGTTGTCAACCTTCTGGTTCGAAAATTGAAAGATGTTGTGGGAAGACGGTATGCAGCCATGAGAAAAGGCAAAATTGATATCAAAAAAACCTTGCGCAGGGCAAATAAATTCCAGGGAATTCCCATGCAACTGGTTCACAAAAATCGTCCTCCACGAAAAGGAAGAATTGTGACCTTGTGTGATGTTTCTGGTTCTGTATGGTCTGCCGCGCGATTTATGTTAAACTTAATATACGCGCTTCAAGAATATTTTTCTCAGGTAAAAAGTTTTGTTTTTGTTGCTGGTTTAAACGATGTCACAGATACCTTTGATCGGTATGATATCAATACCGCCATAGAAAAAATTATGAATGATCCAGATATTAACTATCAAGATTACACAGATTATGGTGAGACATTTCGGCAATTTTACAAAGACCATATGGACTGTTTAAATCTGAAAACAACCCTGATTATTGTGGGTGATGGTCGTTCTAATTATCTGAATCCACAGGCGCATATTCTTGAAGAAATGCGAAATCACTGTTGCCGCTTAATCTGGCTGAATCCAGAACCCGAACAATTTTGGAAAACTGGTGATAGTGAAATGCATACCTTCAGCCAACATTGTCATGAAGTACGCCCTTGCATTAATTTAAATCAACTGATGAATTTTATTGAACATTTGGTATTGTGACATTATGAATACTGATGAGGATAAAAACAGCAAAAAGCCCGATTTGCTATTTATTTCAGATACACCGCTAATCCCACACCCAGCAGCGCAAGACAAAAGCAGTACGTCCTCTGATAGCAACAAGAATGATGAAAAAACCGCCGCATTTATGGTTCCAAAACCATCCCAGGAATTTAACATGCCTGATGATATTATTGCAGCGGATGCTGAGCGAGAATCTGAAATGCCTGAACCAAAACCTATTCCTGAACATCCCCCCATTTTTCAAGAAAATGAAACGCAATCTGAAAACAAAGAAGTACGTAAAAAAGGATTATTGCGAAAATTGATTCAATGGTTATTCATTTGGATCATTATCATTTTTGCGATTGCCGCATTGATGTTTGTTGGTTTAATATATATTTTACAGCAAAACGTGCCCGATTTTTCATCACTCAAACATTATGACCCGCAGGTCACCACTCAAGTATTGGATGTGCGCAAAAATGTCATTGCCGAATTTTTTACGCAACGTCGATTTGTCAAGCCCTTACGACTTATTCCCAAACGTCTGATACATGCCTTTTTATCGGCAGAAGATGCGCGTTTTTACGCACATAAAGGGTATGATATTAAAAGTATCATTCGGGCATTTATCAAAAATCTAATTGCCGGTCGTATTGTACAGGGTGCAAGCACAATCACCCAACAGACAGCCAGAACTTTTTTAACCAAGCGGCATAAAACCTATTTAAGAAAGATCCAGGAATTGGTATTGGCCATCCAATTGGAACAAACATTTTCAAAAGATCATATTTTGTATTTGTATCTCAATCAAATCTATTTGGGCTATGGGGCTTATGGTGTTGAAGCAGCATCACAAAACTATTTTGGCAAGTCGATCAATCAACTCAGTATCGCAGAATGTGCGGCCCTGGCAGGACTGCCGCAAGCACCCGCACGCTATGCACCAGACACCAATTTTGAGGCATTCAAAACACGTCAAAAATATGTATTAACACGTATGTATAATGAGGGCTATATTACAGAAGATGAAGCACGAAAGGCTTTTGATCAGTACTTAAATATTCAACCCCGAAGGAATCGTTTTGCTGAAAATGCGCCCTATTTCAGTGAACATGTTCGCATGAATATTGAATCGCAATTGGGTGAGGAAACCTTGTATAAAGAAGGAATAACAATATATACAACTGTTGATATGCAAATGCAGCGCACCGCACAAAATGAGTTAGAAAAAGGATTAAGGGCCATAGAAAAGCGGCAAAAATATCCAAAATCAAAACCCCCATTGCAAGGCGCACTGATTTGCATGGATATTCATAATGGGCATATCAAAGCAATGGTGGGTGGACGCAACTTTTCAAAATCACGATTTAACCGAGCCATCCAGGCCATTCGTCAACCCGGTTCTGCATTTAAGCCCATTATTTATTGTACCGCATTGGATTCAGGCTTTTCAGCGGCATCCATAATCATTGATTCTCCAGTTGTAATGGAAAATCAAGAAAATGATTTTGTATGGAAACCTCATAATTATGAAAAGAAATACTATGGCCCAACAACCCTGCGAAGGGCTTTGGCTTTATCACGTAATCTGGTTTCAATCAAGCTGTTACAAAGTATTGGCGTTGATTCTGTGATTGATTATGCCAGACGATTGGGTATTACGTCACCTATTGAAAAAAATTTATCTATTGCTTTAGGGTCCTCAGGAGTGACGCTCATTGAATTGATTCGTGCGTATACTGTATTTGCAAATGGCGGATATTTAATTGACCCGATTAATGTAATCAAGATCGAAAATCAATCCAAAGAAACAATTCCTTTTCAGTCAGGTAAAGAAAAAAAGCAAGTGATTGATGCGGAAACATCATACTGCATGACACATATGCTTCAAGCAGTTATTCAACAGGGGACTGCAAAAAGTTTAAAAGACCTAAAACATCCTATAGCAGGAAAGACTGGCTCTACCAATAATTTGTATGATGCCTGGTTTATTGGATATACGCCCAAATATATCACAGGCGTCTGGGTCGGTTTTGATCAGCCCGAATCCATAGGTGAAAAAGAAACAGGGGCACGGGCCGCCCTTCCCATCTGGAAATCATTTATGAAGGAAATCCTGGGTGGGCAGAAGGTGCTTCAATTTAAAGTCCCATCCGGTGTCACGTTTACAATGATCGACGCTGATACAGGAACATTACCGAAACCAGGCACCAAAAATACTGTTTATGAATGCTTTAAAGAAGGTACTGAGCCGAATCCATTAGAATCTGACAAGGCAGAGAATGTGTCGCAGGATACTTTTTTTAAGGATGAGTTTTAGCGATTAACATTGAAACACGACAAAAATTGATATTCCGACATAGACAATAACATAAAATTTTGCATTTCTAAGCCTGATTCACACAATAAATTCATTTGATCATTCCCATCCTGAACTTTTCCTATCAACCAATATTCAAATCAAAAAATAAATATCTTGAAAATTTTTTCACAATAGTGCATAATTTGATTTTAATATATTAAGGCATGATTGAAAAATAAGTAAATGATGAACCTATTTTTCAAGCTTTCCTAAACAAATAAACAAATAAACAAATAAATAAAAGAAATGACGCCTGAACAGATAATTTATTAAATCAGGCATAATCATCTTTTGCCGATATCTAAAGATATTTATCATGTTTGGCAAAAGGAAAAAATATATGCATCAGGAAGACGCTTAATATGAGCTACAAAATTCTAATTAATGCGGCGGATCCAGAGGAATGCAGAATAGCAAAAATCACAGAGACAAACAAACTTGAAGAGTTTCAAACCGAAACGACAGCGCGTGAAATAACACGAGGAAACATTTATAAAGGTGTTATCACGCGCATTGAGCCCAGTCTCCAGGCGGTATTTGTTGATTATGGCGGGGCACGTAATGGTTTTCTTCAGCGCCATGAGATTCATAGTGATTATTTTCAGGACAATCCAACAGGCAAAAAAGGGATTGAAAACATGCTCTCTGAAAATCAGGAACTATTGGTTCAAATAACCAAAGATCCAATAATGAAAAAAGGAGCCATGTTAACGACCTATATTTCATTGCCTGGACGGCATCTGGTTTTGATGCCTGGAAGCAAAAATAGAGGGATTTCCAGAAAAATTGAGAATGAATCCGAACGTTCACGTATCAAATCTTTGATGAATTCATTGAAAATTTCTGAAGATTTTGGCGTAATAGTTCGAACAGCAGGTGACAAATGTACAAAAACAGTTGTTGCCAAAGACTTAAAAAATCTTATGCGCATTTGGAAAACCATCAAGAAAAATGCGATGACACCGTGTGCCCCATTAGCCTTGTACAAGGAACCGAATGCGGCAATCAGGTCGATTCGGGATTATTTTTCCGATGACGTGACTGAAATCCTTGTAGACAACGAAACAGTGTATCAGGAGGTGAAAGAATTTATCAATGTTATTTCACCCAGGCACAAAAAAATTGTCAAGTATTATACCGCGCCTGAACCCATTTTTTCCAAATATGAGGTTGAGGAACAAATAGAGTCTGTTTTTCAGGGACGTGTCGCTCTTGCCAGTGGCGGGTCTCTGGTGATTGATCAGACCGAAGCTCTGGTTGCTATTGATGTTAATTCTGGTAAGTCCACCAAAGAAGGATCGGTAGAGAGTACTGCCTATAAAACAAACCTTGAAGCGGCTGAAATCATTGCACTTCAGCTAAAGCTTCGAGACTTAGGCGGTTTAATTGTAATTGACTTTATTGATATGAAAGAGAGCAAACACAAACATGAAGTTGAACGTGTCATGAAAAATGCCCTGAAAAACGACAGGGCACGAACGAAAGTAGGGAAAATTTCAAGATTTGGTTTGCTTGAAATGTCAAGACAACGTATCAATTCAACCATTGAATATGGAAGCCATATCAAATGTTCCCATTGTAAAGGTAAAGGTATGGTGCCATCACCTGAATCTGATGCGTTGAACTTGTTGAGAAAAGTACGCCACGCTGCATCCAAAAAGAATGCAAAAAAAATCAAGGGAATTTTCCCAATGAATGTGGCATCCTATTTATTGAATCGTAAAAGAAAAGAAATTGTGGATTTAGAAATGCGCCTTGATTTGGAAATTGAGATCGAAGGCGATCCTGAATTGATTCCGGGTGAAAGTAAAATAACGAAGGTGGAATAATCCATGATTATTTAGGAGGATATATGATTTTTAAAAATATTGATGAGATCATTGCTTATGCAATAGAAAAAGAACTTGAAGCTGAAACTTTTTATCTTGAAGCCGCCAGTGAAGCAGATTTTACCGGTGCAAAGCAATTGTTTGAAGAATTCGCAAAAGAAGAGTTTAAACATAAGACCATGCTCGAAACACTGAGCAAAGAACAGATTAACTCCTTTGTTCCTGAAACAGTCCCTGATTTAAAAAGAAGCGATTATCTGGTTGATATGACCTATGAAAAAGGAATGAGCTTTGCTGATATTCTCAGACTGGCAATGAAACGTGAAGAAAAAGCCAATAAACTATATCTGGATCTTTCACAAAAGGCGGGTCAGGCGGATATCAAAAAATTGTTTGAAAAACTGGCACAGGAAGAATCCAAACATAAATTTGGATTGGAAACCATGTATGATGATTATATGGCAAAACTGGGAGATTAATCCCTAAAATAAGCTTAGACCATTGAAAAGCTCTGATTCCCAAGCTCCAGCGTGGGAATCAGCTATAGTCTTTAAGATAAAGATTTTGGACTGCGTTGGCGCTTCGTCGATGTACTATAGTACTATCTCCTTGCGCCGCCTTGCCAAAATCTTTATCTCACTATCAAAGATTCCACGTTGCTTATTAGCTTCTTGACTAACGAGAACCAATAGTTTATCCCTAACTAAGGAAAAGCATCAACAGGTACAGGCATTAAAGCAATTGGATAACCGTATCCAACAAGAAAATCATCTTGTTTGTAAGAAACGTACTCAGTAAAGTCCATAACTTTATCATCATTATCCCAATCTATTCCTGATACAATGCCCCATATATGATTAGAATCACCCGGAGATTCAACTATTTTTTTTAGCTGTATTTCTGGATATTTTTTTTGTGCATAAATGACAAGTTCATTTATTAATCTTTCTTGCACATGATTAAGATTCATGATTTATTTCCTTTGATATTTGTTCAACAAAAATTTCTGTTTTTTCCAACACTCGCTTTGCTTTTTTCTTATTTATTTCAATTGAAGAATAATCAGCTGTATTTCTAAGTTCTTGAGTTTGATTAAGAAGACCTTTGAAGTGTGTAAATTTTTTGCTTCGAATAATAAATAATCTTGAAAATTCTGATTGAACCCAATCATGACCAATCTTTTTTGATTTGGGTCCATTACCTGATTTTATCAACAAGGCTATCGTCACTTGAAACATTGAGTAATAAGCTCTATTGATACAGGAATTATAGCACTCCTTATCATAAATTGCCAACTGGTAAAAAACGCGATTGCTTTTGGCGTCCTGTGGAGTGTTGTGTTATTTGCCCAACCTCGGTTTAACAGAATTTGAAAAACCTTTTATTAAAATCTGATATAGGCTACTTGATTAATTGGTTAACAATTTCATTTTTCATTCGACTATTTCTTCAAGTTCTGCTTCAATTTCCTCAATAGTCGGAAGTGTATTTTTTAATTCATCAGGCAAATTTTTTGTAATGGTATATTCACTAACACCTATAGGCGACTCAACTCTATTTAAAGCATATTCAACGACTGTATTATTTTTGGATTTACAAATAAGAATTCCTATGGTGGGATTGTCAAGTTCAGTTTTAATTTCACCATCTATTGCTGAAATATAAAAGTTGAGTTGTCCTGCAAATTCTGGTTTAAATTTAACACTCTTCAACTCCACAACTACATAGCAGTGAAGTTTTACGTGGTAAAAAAGTAAATCGATAAAAAACTCATCTCCACCAATTTCAATTCGGTACTGTTTTCCAATAAACGAAAAACCAGCTCCAAGCTCTAATAAAAAATTGGTAATATGGTTAACCAATGTGTGTGAATTTGATATGATACCAAATTTATTAAAATTCTAGGAGGTTTGGTATGGCTCAATTATTACTTCCACTTTTTCATAAAGGCTCTATAGAAATAGGAAATAATATGTATTACAAAAAAGAAAATGGTAGAGTTACCTATTTTCAGGGCATAATGCCATTTTTTCATCATGCAGAAGAGGATCTACAATCTTTTCGACTGGCTGTCAGTCTTTTAGCAGAAACCTGTAATGTTAAACAAATAAGGATCTCACAAGTTTTCGGTATTAGTTATATCTTTGTTAAAAGATGTGTAAAAATTTTAAGAAAACAGGGTCCTAAAGGTTTTTTTCAAGATATAAAAGGAAGATCTCCTCATATTTTGACTGAAAAGGTAGTCAACAAAGCGCAAAAACTTTTAGATAATGGTTTGAATTGTAACCAGGTAGCTGAACAATTAAAAATTAAGCCAGCAACAGTTCGTAAAGCAATACAACAGGGAAAACTTCATCGACCAAACCTGAATAAAGTGACGCCGGATATTAATGAAAAAAGCACTAAACCGACAACGAAAAGCGAACGAAATTTGGAGGATAGTAAAGCTTCTTTAGGTTTAGGGTGTACTAATGAGCCCGCAAGAATAATGGCTGCGAAAGGGCAATTAAAAGCAGTAGAACCAGTTTTTGAAAAAAGTATTGATGTTCTAGTAATTGGGGTCAGAGTAAAATTAAGAATAATTTACTCTGACCCCAATTATTCCAATTATTCCGATCCTGAATTGATTTTTGTGCTTTGTCACATTGATGTGAATGCAATAAAGCAATTAACATCAGAAACAGTCAAAACTCCCATCCAAAAAAAATGCATCCCTCAGGAAAAATACGCAAAAAAAAATCCAACTGATGTTTTTTTTCAAAACCGGAAGAAACTCGAGAAATATGAGGACGAAGTTTAATAAAATATTGGGAAATATGATAATTTAATTATTATTAATAAATAATATTAATTAAAATATTGAATAAATCGAATAGGCGCATAGATATACAAGTATTGGTATTTTTCAATAACCGAGAATATACATAACCAATGTCCGATAACGTGTAGGGCAGACTGAGAAGCAAATTTTTCATTATTTCAGGATATTGAAAAATACCTATACTTGTAGACCTATGTGTGCTGAACCTTATTTATTGTATAAATAAAAGTAATATTAAATATTATTATATAATTTATCCTTAATATACAAATAAAATTAGATTATTATATATTATTTTATGAATATTTATTTATTTCACAATATATATAATTTAAACTAAGGAAAGCTCGAAAATAAATTTCTCAATTACTCGAGAAATATGAGGACGAAGTTTAATAAAATATTAATATTGGGAAATATGATAATATCATTATTATTAATAAATAATATTAATTATAATATTGAATAAATCGAATAGGCGCATAGATATACAAGTATTGGTATTTTTCAATAACCGAGAATATACATAACCAATGTCCGATAACGTGTAGGGCAAACTGAGAACCAAATTTTTCATTATTTCAGAGTATTGAAAAATACCAATACTTGTAGACCTATGCGTGCTGAACCTTATTTATATTATAAATAAAAGTAATATTAAATATTATTTTATAATTTATCCTTAATATACAAAAAAAATTAATTTATTATAGATTATTTTATGAATATTTATTTATTTCCCAATATATATAATTTAAACTAAGGAATGCAAAAAAAATAAGTTCCGCATTTCAGAAAAAGTAAATTCTGTTCATTTTGAACCTGGATAACGCTGAAGAAGATGAAATATGGAATGCTCGAAAAATAAATTCCTCATTTACTTATGTGCCAAAAACGTGTAGGGGCGAACCTTGTGTTCGCCCTCGAACTAATAACGCTTTCGTTCCTATGTACGATGGGCGAACACAACATTTATTTAATTATTATTATTGGGAAATAAATTTTTAAAATTATCAATTTAATATAATAACTAATATAATTATAAATAAATATTATAATTTAAATATATATGAATATATTAAATTTTAATAATATATTTCTTAATAGTTTCACTTAATTTTTTGACTTTCTTTTTTTTAATTAGCTGGAGAGTAATGAATAAAATTTTGGACATAAACAAAATATTTTAATATTTCCCAATATATACATATTGGGAAATAAATTAAAACTACTTGATATTATTGAATATTTCAAGACGCTATCTCAAGATTTTTTGGCATGGAAATTGCCTTTACACTTTAATAAATATTCATATGAATAAAAAAAATTTTTTGAAGAAAAAATTAAAAATTTTTATTTATTTTCTATTATCCAGATTTGATTAAATAAAAAAAAATAAAAAAATAGTGTAAGAATTTCCGATTTTTTGTGTCTATATATAATAGAGGGACTAATTTTTCAAATCTAAAACCGACTTTTAGGGAATGTGCCCCCTAGAAGATCAAGAAGTATATAGACTTTAAGATAAAGATTTTGGCAAGGCGGCGCAAGGAGATAGTACTATAGTACATCGACGAAGCGCCAACGCAGTCCAAAATCTTTATCTTAAAGTCTATATAAAGGATCGAACTCATGAACACACAAAAATCAAATATTTTTGCGTTCACCCTTGTTGAACTTCTCGTTGCTTTATCGATTGTAAGCACCATATCTGCAATCAGTCTGATGGGGTTTCGACATTATTTACCAGACTATCGATTAAAAGCAGCAGCGTTTCAAATTAAATCGGACATGCAGCGTGCGTCTTCTTTTGCATCAAAAACAAACTATCAATACAGGGTCGTCTTTGATCAGGATAAAATGTTTGTGAAGGCAGGAGATTATGAAATTCAAAAAGGGAATGCCTCAATTCATTCAGACTATTTACCCGAATCTCAGAATAATAGTTTCTATGTGGGGCATATTGATCAAAAAGGGATTTCAATTGTTTCCTGGACAAATAATCCAATATTTCATCCAAATGGAACAATCGCATCTCTTTCAACAATTACGCTTCAAAACTTGAAAGGGCAAAAATTACAAATTTCGACGTCCCTGGCTGGTCGAATTTTGATCAAGCAATGATTTTGTTAAGGATGAATATATTCAAGCAAAATGGCCTGACTATATTAGAAGCTGTGATATATACGAGTCTTATGTGTATTATCATCATTGCTGGATATAAATATTATCAAATTAATGTACGCCAATATGGTATTGAATCAAAAAAAGCTGAAATCTTTCAGGATCTAAGAACTGCTGTTTCAATGATCTCCAAGGATATCAGTATTTGCGGATGTGATCCTTTGAATAAAGGTCGGGTTGGCTTTGTGAACGAAAATGATAACAAAAGCAGGTACAATACAGATGCAGATTCTATTCATATAACTGCTGATATCGAATATCCCTGGGATGGAAAAGCATCTAAAAAAAATGAAACAATTATTTATTTTCTATATCCCCAGGGCGGCGGCTTATTTAAATTGGGTAGATGTACTGGAAATGGAAGGCGCCCCCAGCCAGTCGCTGAAAATATTGTGTCACTACATTTCGTCTATTACAATCTTTCCGGCCAAATCATGGAAGATCCACCTTCTTTGCTGGAATCAATTGGATCTGTTGAATTCACAATATCAGCGCAATCGACCAAAGATCCTTCTTTAATGAATAAAAAGGATTCCTTTACTTTAAAAGCCCGCGTTTGGGTGAGAAACAATCTTTTTTAAAACTGGAATGTCATTTTCGCAGCAAACATATGCCAATATCGCCCTAAATCATCATGTTTACCTGGATTGTTGATATCCACTAAAAATGCAGTCCCATTCATCCAATGATTTTCTAATTTTAATGTCCAATTCTGATTTAAATCAAAACGAACTGACAATGATAAATCTTTTAAAAATGTTTGATATCTGTTTTCGCCTTTGTTTGCAAAACGATCACCCGCTTTATCCCAACCATTATCAAAAAGACACGAATAATATAATCCTGTTTCGATATAATCATTGAATCGATATACAGCATTGGCATAATACCCTTCAGTAAAGAAATCATCATTATAAATTGTAAGCGTTTCAGGTATTTCAATAAAGATTTTGTAAGTATAGTGATAGTATTCAAACATAATCAAAAGGCGATCAATATTCCATTCTACTGAGTACATGTATGCCAAAACATCGTCAACTTTGGCTTCAAGGGGATATCCTGAAAACATAGCAAGGGTCCCTTTTTCAATCCAATCTTCCATCACATTGTTTGTGTCAATCAATCCACTATAATACAGTTGTGCATATGCATATTCATCAGCAAAAATTCGAGATAAATCTCGATTCAAAGTGGCATCAATTTTTGTACTGGTTTTAAGAAAACTTGATGCCAAGCGGAGTCCCGGGTAAGGGCTGAAAATCAACATTCCATTTATACAATTATTGACTGTATAGGCGTCAACATCCATCAGTTTATTACGATCAATATTGGCTTCATTATTAAGCAGGGTGGTTACACCGCCATTTTTATCAATTTTTAATGTTCCTGTCTGAATTTGATAAGTAATATCACTTCCCCAGTCAAATGGTAAGCTACCATATAAACCAATGCCATGAAGTCCGCTCAAAACATCCCGATAATATTCTAAATAAGCACTTTGAGGTAAAAAAATACAGGTTCTTAAAATATCAATATCTCTTGTGTCATTATATAATCCGAGAGACATTTTTAACTTTCCAACGCGAAAACCAAGAGAATCTATTAGATGATAGTCTGCGTAAGCCCAATCAATTTCTACGTCATTATTTCCAACATCTCCCTGATCTCGAGAAAAAAACTGAATTCCCAGGTGAAGTTTATCATTTATCTGTTTTGAAACTGTAATTCCCAATTCATTAAATTCAAATGAACCATGATCCATTTCATCAAATAAAAAGTTGTGCGTTTTGCTCCAGACAAATCCTTGTGAGATAAATCCATGTAATTGAATTCCAAACAGGGAATCTTGAATATCATGTGCTCTTGATGCTTGAATTGTAACCAGAGAACTTATTGAAAAAACAAATAATAAAAAATATTTCATGATGGATCCTTTTTTGTACTGTAAGATACATAATTGTTATCTAACAAAAATCATGCCACTGTCTGATCGAACCATGCTCAGAACTAAAACCTGCATCAAAAAACAGTTTTTTTATAACGAATGTTCATTATTTATTGTTTTTATCTGAAAATTGGTGTATATATCCTTCGAAATAATAATTTGAAAAGGAGGGGCAAATGAGTAACCATGCAGAAAACGCATTTAATTTTTCTTCAAATCAACTCCTTGAAACAGCGCTTGATAATGACAATGTTCCGATAGGTTATGCCTGTAATTATGTACCTCGAATGTTATTAAATGTTGAACCATTATTTCCTTATCGCGTGAATGCCATTGGTCTGACCGGAGGCACAGAATTGGCAGATATTTATATGTCACAGGTCACTTGCTCATTTACGCGGAGTATATTAGATATGGTGATGGATGACCAATTGGAATTCATTCAGGGATGGATATTTGCAGCCGGGTGTGATCATCTTCGAAGGCTTTACGATAATTTGCAGTATAACCTGGCTCCGAATTTTTGTCATATTCTGGATGTTCCCCATAAAAGTGGGGCTGATGCAATATCCTGGTTTTCACAAGAGATTAAAGCCTTATCATTGTTGGTATCAGAACATTTTCAGATGGACTTGAGTGTTGTGAAAATCAATCAGGCCATATCAGAACATAATACTTTGATGCAATCCTTGCAAAGAATAGCTAATTTTAGAAAAAAAGAATTCCCTCCATTTTCAGGAACCCAATTTCATCGGCTGATGCATGCTGTCTGGACACTACCCAATCAATCAATAACACCCATTGTTGAAAAAATAGAAAAACAATTGACTGAAGCGAAAAACCCGGTTGATTATAAAGCGCGTGTATTACTCGTTAGCAGCGTTATTGATCAATACGAATGGATCGAAGCCATTGAGAACAATGGTGCATTGGTTGTTGCTGATAGATTTTGTACAGGTGCCATTCCCCAACTAAAAACGTGTGTGCAAACTGACGATCCTTTTTATGATATGGCAGCCCATCTACTTCAAACCAATGCCTGTCCAAGAATGATGGATACTTTTAATAACCGAATGGAATTAATACTAAATACCATTAAAGATTATCGTGTGGATGGTGTCATCATTGCGCCAATCAAGTTTTGTGATATTTGGGGCGTAGAAACAACCCAGGTGGCCTCATTTCTTAAAGAGAAGAAAATACCGGTTCTAAGGTTGGAACGCGATTATTGTTTTTCTGGTGAAGGCCAATTGAGTACACGTGTTCAAGCGTTTATCGAACAAATACTTCAATAACAGGAGTTATATCATGGGCGTTATTTCACAAATTCAAGATCAAATAATATATTATCAAACTTGGTGTAAAAACTATCAAAATATTTTAAAGATGCCCTTGCGCCATGGTCCTTATCAGACACTTCAAAATTTGAACAATTATCCCTGGTTATGGAATTTGGCAAAAGTCAACCGATTACTTTCAATGGTTACAAAAGGGCGCGAGGGTAATTATCGAAAAGCCAATGCGGCTGTGGTTGGAAAAATTGTTCCCAATTTAATGAATCTACTGAACAACCTTGTTGAAGATACAGATCGTCTTGTTTTGCATGAAGACATGGTTCCGCCAGAAATTCTATTTGCGATGGGACTTAAAACTTGGATGTCTGAATTATTGGGTATTTTAATGCCAATTGTTGATTCACATTCTGTAGAAAAATATATTGATATCGCTGAAAATGCAGGGATTCCCCCGGATGTGTGCAGCCTTCCCAAAAGTACAATGGGGGTTATATTGAACAAAGAAGTTCCCCCTGTCAAAGCAATCGTCACATCAAACTCACCATGCGATGGCGGAATGGCATCCTATCAACTCATAAAAAACAAACTTGATATTCCCATTTTTCAATTGGATGTCCCTTATAATTTTTATAATGAGCGTGCCACAGATTATTTTGCCAACGAATTAAAGCGGATGGTCAAATGGCTTGAAGAATATACCCCTGGAAAAATGGATTGGGATCATTTACGCGAAATTTGTGAAGAGCGAAATAAAATGGCGGCGCATGAACTTGAATTGTGGGAAGCCATTCGCCAGCGTCCAGCGCCGCTTGCTGCTGAAGCTATTTATCTGAGTCATTTGTGGTGTTTCAATATCACTCCTGGAGATCCGAGTGGTACAGAATTATTTAAATATTTATCAGACCTGGCCAATGAAAATATCAAAAACAATATATCGGCTGTTCCCAATGAAAAATATAGGACAGTACTCTGGAATCCCCCACTACTTCATTTTATCGACCTCTTTTCACAGGCAGAAAAACAATATGGGCTCACACTGATCATTGACAGCATGTCCTACAATCGGCAGCCATTTATAGATACCAGCACTAAAGAATCCATTCTAAAAGGCCTGGCCCATATCATCATGACTGGCCCAATGGCCAGACATACGCGTGGTCCTGCACAAAATTATTTTGATGATATGTTTTATCTTTACACTTATTTTGATTTGGATATGATTTTTGTAGCCGGTCATATTGGCTGTAAAAATACAGCAGCACTGAATGGAATTTTACGTGAGAAGTGTCGAAACAAAGGGATTCCATTACTCATTATTGATTATGATTTGTCAGATCCACGCGTTGTATCGCATGATGGCATTATGCAGCAGTTGGATCGGTTTATGGAAAATATTATGAATAAATAATGATCGAAAATATGTAAGAGGAAAATAATCATGCAAAACAAACTATTCGCAGGTTGTGATGTGGGGTCTACCACAGGCAAAGCAGTGATAATAAATGGTAATGGCATTCAAGGTAAAGCTGTTTGCCAGAGTGAAATTGATCCAGAAGAAACTGCAAATATTGTACTCAAAAAAGCATGTGAATCCATTGGATCTGGAATTTCACCCCAGGATATAACGTATCTGATCGGAACAGGCTATGGACGTCGTGAAGTTCCTTTTGCCAACGAAAATATTTCAGAGATTACCTGCCATGCAATGGGCGCTTTTTCCTGTTTGAAAGATACGCGCACGATCATTGACATTGGAGGTCAGGATGTAAAGGCCATTTCTGTGGGTGATAATGGATCTGTGATTGATTTTGCAATGAATGACAAATGTGCTGCGGGCACTGGACGTTTTTTCGAAATGATGGCCAATATCTTTCGAATGGATATTTCCACATTTTCAAACCTGTCATTACAGGCTAAAAAAATAATACCAGTAACATCGCAATGCAGTGTTTTTGCCGAAACTGAAGTGATCACTCTGCTGGCTAAAAGAAAAAATCCAGCAGATATTGCAGCAGGAATTCAATCCTCTGTGGCCAAAAGATGCTTTGCACTTCTGAAAAAAATTGGAATCCAACCGCTTGTAACTATAACCGGTGGGTGTTCTAACAATAAAGGACTGATCAAAGCCCTGGAATCAAAACTACGCCTGCCAATTCAGATATTGCCTGTTGATCCACAACTTATGGGGGCTTATGGTGCGGCTGTATTTGCAATGAAAAAACATTTGGGATTGTAGAGACGCACGACAGTGCGTCTCCAGGCGAAGAAAGGTCGATCAATTCTTTAAAAACGAAGAATCAAACGAACCTTTCTTCGCTGCTTATTCAAGCATTTTAATAAAGCAGGTATTAATACGCAGTAAAAAGCTTTATTGGATAGATATAATCATCACGATTTTTAGCAATTTCATTCCAAACCTGTGTAATTTTTTCTTTACCAATTCCTGACTTTTTCGAAAATATCAATAAATATGAGCGGGAAACAACTGGTTCGGTAGAAACATCTATGTTATCTTTGTATTTTGGATTATCAAGCCAGGTCATTGCTTTTAGTGATGTTGTAATCACACACCCTTTTTTATCCCGCATCAGTTTTTTGATATTGTGCTCACCTGATGCCCCATCATCAACTGATAAACCCTGATTTTGAAATTGTGCTTCAATAGGATCCCCCAATGTAACCCTGATGGGTGTTGGCAATGTTTTGATATTACCCAGGAATTCGTAGTCACTTTTATAGGTGACAACAACAGAATCAATCTGAAGGATACGTTGGGATGAAATATCTTTTTCAAATGCATCATCAGGCAATATAAAATTATCATTCTTAATACGTGGCGCAATGATCGCATCTACTTTACCTCTTTCAACCATTTTAAGGCCGCGTTTTAATGGAAAGGGTTTGAATTTCGGACGAATATCAAAAGGCATCAGGCCATCCCTTACCATATCCAATAAAAGGCCTTTGGGGGTACTATTTTCAACAAAGAAGAATGGATAGAATTCCCGACTTTCAACGCTGATAACAATTGATTCCGCCCATGATGTTATCGGGGAGAGTAAAAAACATATAACACATATTAAAAAGTATTTTTTCATAAGACCTCCTTTATTGCCATTGCTTGATGAGTTGGTCATAAGCGATTGTTTCTGGTTTTTCAGGTGGACGTTCGGGTTTTGGAGAACCCGGCTGTTTTAACCAATAGTCCTTTGATTTGATGGGATTTAATTTGGGAGAATATTTGCGCAATTTCAGCGTGGCCATCATTTCGTCCTGATCTCTGGCCATTTGGTCCATTGTTTTTTGAGCAAGCTCTGGGATAGAAGCACCATTATGAAAGGCTTTCAATCCTTTTTCCAAATTTGCAACCCATGTTACAGAAAGAGCATAATCTGGTACGTTGGGTCCACTGTCTGTCCATTTTTTTTCAGTTGGTGAGCGATAGAATTCAATCAAACCGGCCCATTTTTTGATATTTTTATCAATATGAGGATGGTTAATAGTAGATTTTCTGACAGGTGTTCCCCCTACGAGAAATTTTTTCAGGCTGACTGTTTTTGATGATGCAAATTGTGCCCATAGCCAGGCTGCCGCTCGATAAGAATCTCTAACAGACTTTGGAATTGTCCAACTGCCCGCATCTTGATATCCCACTTTCATGCCTTCATCCCAATACCGACCATGAGGGGTTGGGGCAACGCGCCAAACAGGGTTGCCATCCTGACCGACAACAGGGCTGCCTTTTTGATGAAAGGCATCTGTACTCAGCCAGGTTATATATTGAAAAATGCGCTGTGCAACATCACCTTTAGCAGCTCTTGGACCGGCTGTGTGCCATTCCAGATCTTTTGCCTCAGGAGGTGCAAACTTAAGCCATTCCATAAATTTGCTTAATGCATAAACCGCAGCCGGACTGTTCATTGCGCCACCGCGTTCGACCATTGAACCAACCGGTACTTTATTTTCAACCCGAATTCCCCATTCATCAACAGGTATTCCATTGGGCAAGCCTTTATCTCCAACACCAGCGATTGACAGCCATGCATCGGTGAATCGCCAACCTAATGATGGCGAAGGCTTTAGATAATCCAGATGCCCATAAGCGGTAACAGTTGAACCATCAGGATTTTTTTGTTTTCGTCCTGTAAAAAACTTTGCAATGTCTTCATATGCAGCCCAATTAATGGGTACACCCAATTCATAGCCGAATTGGTCTTTGAAATCTGCCTTGTTTTTGGGATCAGTAAACCAATCATACCGGAACCAATACAAATTCGAAAACTGCTGATCCGGCAACTGGAGTTGATTTCCGCTATAATCCTGTCCAAATTCAAGATTAAGCCAATCATTCAGATCCAGATAAGGGTTGGTATATTTTTTTCCTTCACCCTTCATGTATTCTGATAGATTGACCACACCCTGGTAACGCAAATGCGTACCAATCAAATCTGCATCATTGACATATATGTGTTCAATAACACGTCCGGTCCTTAATTGCGTCATAATTTCTTTGACCACAGGACCTTCGCCAATGATATTGTGTTTCACACGAATGCCGGTAATGTCGAAAAATGCTTCGGACAAAACATCACGCTCATAAAAATGCGTTTTAATGTGCTCTGCTGCACTTCGGATCGTTTTACCATCCAGCTTTTTCGCAAGCACCTTTGAAACATCTCTAAACCATTCCAGCTCTTTAACTCTTTCTTCGTAACTCAATGCAGATGGTTCAAAAGTCTTTGCCCATTCTTCAAGTGTTTTGGCATTTAGATGTGTGCACATGCAAATGACCAACACCATCAACCACAATCCATTTCTCATTAGACCTCCTTCACGAGTAGGTAATGCTGCCCAGAAGAATTGATCATCTCATCCTTTTTTTGATCGTAAAATTTGAATCAATTTGTTGTCAATTTCTCAAGTCATCATATCTACTCATTTTTAAAAAGTTAAAATACAATTATGTAAAAATTGGCCAATACAATCTTGATTAAGGTGATATGCAATATGCAATAAATAGAAATATAATAAATTTAAAAGTTTACATACAATATTAAAAAGCAATGAGGTTTTTGTCAAGATTTAATTACAGTATTTAGAATTTTGTAAGAACATTGTGTTCGCCCATCGTACATAGGAGCGAATGCGTTATTCGTTCGAGGGCGAACATAAGGTTTGCCCTTACATCGGGCTGGTAAACAAGGTCATAATGATTCCGCAAAATCATTATATCCCATCAAAGCGAGTATTGTAGAGATCCGAACGTTTTTCCTAAATACATAAGGCAATACTTTAATAATAAAAACAGATCGTTTCATCTTTGGTGATATTAACAACGATATCAACCGAATTGCAAAAAGAATGCGATATTTAAATTTTACAGGGTCTTCTTTGTTTTGTCGTTTCCAAAAATCCATTTCCCAGTAATGCTTCATTTTTCTTAAAATAGAATCAAACGAATAAACACTTTGAAGGACCTTCTTATATCCTTCTGATAATTGTTCTATGGTTAATTGTTCAGGCTGAAAAACAACATGTTTGGTATCATATAATTGCCAGTCTTTTGTGATGATTCGCGCTTCTTTTTCAAGTCTTTGGAATAGTTTGGTTCCTGGAAATGGTGTGAGAACATTGATTAATGGTATGAGCAAATTGTTTTCTTCAATAAAATGAATTAGTTCATCAAACGAATCCGGTGTATCATGTTCATATCCTACGATAAATGAACTGTGAACCAATATGCCATAAGATTGAATTTTATCTATTGCTTTTCTATAGTCAAATCCGCGATTTATCGCTTTATCCATAGAAGACAGATTTTTTTCTGATATCGATTCAAAACCGATAAAGATCGCGCCACAGCCACTATCGCTCATATTTTGAAGTAAATCATCTTCTTGAGAAATATTAATAGATGCCTGGCACATCCAGTTAATATTTAAAGGCTCTAGCGCGTCTATTAAACGAATGGCAAAGGATTTTTTGGATAAAAGATTGTCATCAGCAAAAAATATTGCTTTTTTCTTTTTGAAAGTATCTGAAGATTGTTTGATATCATTTATTTCGCTGACAACTTGTTCGACAGTTTTTGTACGAATTTTTTGGCCATCAAATGCGTGTACAGAACAGAATTCACAATGAAAAGGGCATCCCTTGGTCGTTTGAAGAATATCTGATAGATACATATTTCTTGATAAGTTACTGCGATCTGGAATGGGTGATTTCTTCAAATCCGCAAACATTTCAGCTTTGTATAAAGGCTTGAGTTGTCCATTTTGGGCATCATCAAGGAGGGTTCCCCAGATATGCTCGGCTTCACCAACAACAACAGCGTTACAATGTAAAGCCGCTTCATCCGGACACATGGAGGGATGAATTCCACCAAGTACTGTTTTTATCCCTTTTTTGCGAAACATACCCGATATTTGATAAGCACGAGTTGCAAACATTGTTCTGACACTGATTCCTACCAGATCGACCTGAATAGAATAATCAATATCTTCTATGTTTTCATCAATGACAATAACGTTATGTTCATCAGGTGTTAATGATGTCAGGGTTGGGATGGCGAGTAGATAAGATATATACTTTCTACTCATCAAAAAAGATGCGTGAAATGAATAGTCATAAAAGCTTTTTTCGTTTTCCAAACCATTTTTTGGAATAATAAGTGCTATTTTCAATAAAAACTCCTTTCATAAAAAAGTAAATTATAATTACGAGGCATTAGATTCACGTCTTATCTTGAATCAATCCGCCCCCTAAAACAATATCTTCGTGATAAAAAACAGCAATCTGTCCAGGCGTTACTGCACTTTGATTTGAATCAAAGTATAAATTGGCCTGATTTTCATGAATTGGCACCAATTTGGCCTTTACAGCTTGCGTTTTGTATCGAATACGAACATCAATAGCTATTGATGTATCCGGTGGATCATTGATCCAATTAATAGAATGCACAGAGCAATGATCTGTTAATAAATCTTCTTTTTTCCCCACAACCAGCGTATTGGTGTGCTGATCCAATCGAACAACATAATAAGGATAAGGTCCTGGACAATTGATTCCCCGACGCTGTCCAATAGTATATTCATGCAAACCTTTATGGTGTCCAATTGTGTTTCCAGATGTCGTTATTATAGGACCATACTTTTGTTGAATACATCCTGTGCGCAATAAAAAATCCTGATATCGTCCCTGAATAAAACAAACTTCCTGACTTTCAGACTGCATATGACAGTCAATGCCATTTTCCTTTGCATAATTGATTACATTTTCTTTTTTCCACTGTCCCAATGGAAAGATTACTGATGCCAGTTGTTTGGCAGATAAAAGCCCTAAAAAATAGGATTGATCCTTTTTTTGATCAATGCCTTTTTTTAGAAACACATTTTTTTCTGAATATTCAATACAGGCATTCTTCAAGTGTTTTGGCATTTAGATGTGTGCACATGCAAATGACCAACACCATCAACCACAATCCATTTCTCATTAGACCTCCTTCACGAGTAGGTAATGCTGCCCAGAAGAATTGATCATCTCATCCTTTTTTTGATCGTAAAATTTGAATCAATTTGTTGTCAATTTCTCAAGTCATCATATCTACTCATTTTTAAAAAGTTAAAATACAATTATGTAAAAATTGGCCAATACAATCTTGATTAAGGTGATATGCAATATGCAATAAATAGAAATATAATAAATTTAAAAGTTTACATACAATATTAAAAAGCAATGAGGTTTTTGTCAAGATTTAATTACAGTATTTAGAATTTTGTAAGAACATTGTGTTCGCCCATCGTACATAGGAGCGAATGCGTTATTCGTTCGAGGGCGAACATAAGGTTTGCCCTTACATCGGGCTGGTAAACAAGGTCATAATGATTCCGCAAAATCATTATATCCCATCAAAGCGAGTATTGTAGAGATCCGAACGTTTTTCCTAAATACATAAGGCAATACTTTAATAATAAAAACAGATCGTTTCATCTTTGGTGATATTAACAACGATATCAACCGAATTGCAAAAAGAATGCGATATTTAAATTTTACAGGGTCTTCTTTGTTTTGTCGTTTCCAAAAATCCATTTCCCAGTAATGCTTCATTTTTCTTAAAATAGAATCAAACGAATAAACACTTTGAAGGACCTTCTTATATCCTTCTGATAATTGTTCTATGGTTAATTGTTCAGGCTGAAAAACAACATGTTTGGTATCATATAATTGCCAGTCTTTTGTGATGATTCGCGCTTCTTTTTCAAGTCTTTGGAATAGTTTGGTTCCTGGAAATGGTGTGAGAACATTGATTAATGGTATGAGCAAATTGTTTTCTTCAATAAAATGAATTAGTTCATCAAACGAATCCGGTGTATCATGTTCATATCCTACGATAAATGAACTGTGAACCAATATGCCATAAGATTGAATTTTATCTATTGCTTTTCTATAGTCAAATCCGCGATTTATCGCTTTATCCATAGAAGACAGATTTTTTTCTGATATCGATTCAAAACCGATAAAGATCGCGCCACAGCCACTATCGCTCATATTTTGAAGTAAATCATCTTCTTGAGAAATATTAATAGATGCCTGGCACATCCAGTTAATATTTAAAGGCTCTAGCGCGTCTATTAAACGAATGGCAAAGGATTTTTTGGATAAAAGATTGTCATCAGCAAAAAATATTGCTTTTTTCTTTTTGAAAGTATCTGAAGATTGTTTGATATCATTTATTTCGCTGACAACTTGTTCGACAGTTTTTGTACGAATTTTTTGGCCATCAAATGCGTGTACAGAACAGAATTCACAATGAAAAGGGCATCCCTTGGTCGTTTGAAGAATATCTGATAGATACATATTTCTTGATAAGTTACTGCGATCTGGAATGGGTGATTTCTTCAAATCCGCAAACATTTCAGCTTTGTATAAAGGCTTGAGTTGTCCATTTTGGGCATCATCAAGGAGGGTTCCCCAGATATGCTCGGCTTCACCAACAACAACAGCGTTACAATGTAAAGCCGCTTCATCCGGACACATGGAGGGATGAATTCCACCAAGTACTGTTTTTATCCCTTTTTTGCGAAACATACCCGATATTTGATAAGCACGAGTTGCAAACATTGTTCTGACACTGATTCCTACCAGATCGACCTGAATAGAATAATCAATATCTTCTATGTTTTCATCAATGACAATAACGTTATGTTCATCAGGTGTTAATGATGTCAGGGTTGGGATGGCGAGTAGATAAGATATATACTTTCTACTCATCAAAAAAGATGCGTGAAATGAATAGTCATAAAAGCTTTTTTCGTTTTCCAAACCATTTTTTGGAATAATAAGTGCTATTTTCAATAAAAACTCCTTTCATAAAAAAGTAAATTATAATTACGAGGCATTAGATTCACGTCTTATCTTGAATCAATCCGCCCCCTAAAACAATATCTTCGTGATAAAAAACAGCAATCTGTCCAGGCGTTACTGCACTTTGATTTGAATCAAAGTATAAATTGGCCTGATTTTCATGAATTGGCACCAATTTGGCCTTTACAGCTTGCGTTTTGTATCGAATACGAACATCAATAGCTATTGATGTATCCGGTGGATCATTGATCCAATTAATAGAATGCACAGAGCAATGATCTGTTAATAAATCTTCTTTTTTCCCCACAACCAGCGTATTGGTGTGCTGATCCAATCGAACAACATAATAAGGATAAGGTCCTGGACAATTGATTCCCCGACGCTGTCCAATAGTATATTCATGCAAACCTTTATGGTGTCCAATTGTGTTTCCAGATGTCGTTATTATAGGACCATACTTTTGTTGAATACATCCTGTGCGCAATAAAAAATCCTGATATCGTCCCTGAATAAAACAAACTTCCTGACTTTCAGACTGCATATGACAGTCAATGCCATTTTCCTTTGCATAATTGATTACATTTTCTTTTTTCCACTGTCCCAATGGAAAGATTACTGATGCCAGTTGTTTGGCAGATAAAAGCCCTAAAAAATAGGATTGATCCTTTTTTTGATCAATGCCTTTTTTTAGAAACACATTTTTTTCTGAATATTCAATACAGGCATAATGGCCTGTGGCTATTTTTTCAGCACCCATCTTCATGGCGCAGTCACGTAAAAAACCAAACTTGATTTTTGCATTACATAAAACACAAGGATTGGGCGTTTGTCCTTGCGTATAGGTCGATATAAAATAATTGACGATTTCAGATTGAAAAGGTTCGCTTAAATTTACAGTGATAAATTTAACACCCAATTGTTTGAAATAGTTGGAAATAATCAATTCTTGATTATCAATAGATTCATAGCCAGTCAAAAAGTGAAGGGCAAATATATCATGTCCGGCGGCTTTAAGTAAATGAGCGGTTACCATTGAGTCAACGCCGCCACTCACAGCCACCGCAATTTTCATTATTATTCTCCAAAGAAAACAGTTTTCGTGGGGCGTATATACATGGCACGTGCAGGGCAGACACGTACACATAGTTCACATAGACTGCATTTTTGTCGATCAAATTCTACAAACATTTCCGGGCGACGAATGGAAAGGGCATCAGTCGGACATACCGCAGTACATGCTCCGCAATGCATGCAGATATTTTCATGACGTTTAATAACACCGCCTGCATTTTTTACTTTTACACCATTATCTTTTAGGTATTGAATTCCTTTTTTGCAATTTTTTTGATCTCCCAAAAGCTCAATGACCATTTTGCCTTCTTTACGCGGTAGAATTTCTGCATTTAAGATATTAAATGATAAATCAAACTGCCGTGCCAGATTACAAACCAATGGTTTTTGTGCTTTTGTTTTGGGAAAATTTAAATAAATTATTTTCGAATACATATTGTTTCCTTAGTAGGAATGCTTGAAAAATTTTTCTCTACATTTCTTTTCATTATTTTAACGAGTTGTCTCCAAACAGAGCGATCAACCGCAACCCTTCAAGAGTCAAATCTTTTTCTACATGCGCAATACATTCTGAAACATTGGCTATCAATGGTGCCAGACCGCCTGTAGCAATAATTGTTTGATTGTTCCCCATTTCTCTGGAAATGCGTTTAACAATACCATCAACCAATCCAGCGTAGCCAAATACAATGCCTGATTGAATGCTCTCTGCTGTATCTTTACCAATAACATTTTCAGGGGGATGATAAATATCAACGCGGGGAAGTTTTGAGGCATTCATAAACAGGGCTTCCGATGCGATCATAATTCCTGGACTGATGGCACCCCCTAAATATGCGCCATCTGATGAGATGCAATCAAAAGTTGTTGCAGTACCAAAGTCAATCACAATAAGGTTTCCGCCATATTTGTGATAGGCAGCAATGGCATTCACGAGTCGATCAGCACCAATTTCATCAGGATTTTTAAGACAAATGGGCATAGATACATTTTTTGCATTTACCCAGATCGGGACATGTTTTAGATATTTCTCACAAAAAGCTTCCAGAATCCCTATCATTGGTGGAACCACGCATGATGCGATGGTCTGCTTAATATCTTGAATATCGACATCCGCAAACATAAATAAATTGCGCACAAGTATTAGAAATTCATCTTCTGTCGTTTTATGTTCGGTCTTTATGCGCCATGAGTGAATGAGTTGATCTTTTTGGTATACACCTAAAACAGTATTGGTGTTTCCAATGTCTATCACAAGTAGCATTTTGTTTCCTGACTTAAATGGTAATGATCTATCGAAATGATTTATATAATGTAATTGTAAAAATTTCAGGCCGAACCCCTGTTAATGAGACATTTCCCGGCACCTCAATTTTTACGCGTCTGGCATAAACACCCGGTTTTAGGCCTTGTAAATCAACATACACATTTACAGTTTTGGGATTCAATTCCTGAAGCGCTTTTATACGACCTTCAAATGTTAAATCCACAGTTGGTGGACGAATTTTATACCTGTAAGGCGTATTTTGACCACTGACGCGAATATTTTTATATTCTCGGGTTTCAATCTTTTCATTCAAGGTCACATTCACGCGAACGATTCGTTTTGATACAAAAGGGACGAGCGATTCATCCATTATTAAAGGCAGCTCTTTTGAAAATGACTCGCTTACACCATCAAGCAATAATTCGCGTGTAAAGAATTCTGAAATATTCTGATTCTTGATAATACTTTCAGGACCATTAAAAATGATAATGCCTGGTTTAAGATAAATTTCAGAAAGTACACATGATTGTGCTGGCGTACCTGAAACTGATAATCGCACAGGGAATTCTTTTTCTACAATTCGTTCAATTTGGAATGACAGAGATGCTGGATCAATATTTAATATTTCTATCTCTTCAGGTAAATTAAATTTATTACGATCAATAGACAATTCTACCATTCCAGTCTTAATATTGGAAAAGTTAATTGGATACACGATATCCAAAGAGCGCAAAGGTTCAACAAGATATTTATATCCTTTGATTTCAACTGAAACAAGCTCAACAACTTCGCTCATCAGCGTGATATCTTCAGGCTTTTGGCTCCAATCTAATTTTACAGATAATTGGGCAGTAACCTGTTGATATCTTTGTTTATAATAAAAAGCTATACTTCCAATAACAATACATAAACTTACAATAATCCAGAGTGAGTATCTACGTTGTTTTTTTATCATTTTTCGTCGCTTTTTATCTGACAGTTCGGCATGTGCCCATCTGTCAGAGAGTTTAATAAGGTTAAAGTTATTGATGTTTGGTACACGTTATGTACTCGAACAATATGAACACCTGCAAGGGCTGATACTGTAATTGTTGCCATTGTGCCGCAATCAATCGCTTCTGAAAAGTGTGAAGCATCCTTTTGAATATTCAATGCTTTTTGAATAAAGGATTTTCGTGACGTCCCAATTAATAATGGTACATCAAGTTTTTGAAAATGTTGTAAATTTTGAATGATCAGAAAATTATCTTCAACTGTTTTGCCAAAGCCGATACCCGGATCAGCAATAATGAGTTCTTTTGGAATTCCTGCATCAACCGCATTTTTAATACGCAATTCTAAATTTTCAAAAATATCCTGGATGATATGATCATACTTGGGCGCAACTTGCATGGTTTGCGGTGTTCCTTGCATATGCATCAGAATGAGCGGCACTCTGGCCTTTTTTACAACTTCAACCATTCCAGGATCACGCAATGAACTGATATCATTTATTATGGATGCGCCCGCATCAATTGCAGCCTGAGCAACTTCAGCTTTTGATGTATCTATTGATAATGGGACAGATAATCTAGAGGATAATGCGGAAATAACTGGAACAACACGATCTATTTCTTGATGAGCAGGGACAGACTCTGAAAATGGACGGGTTGATTCTCCACCAATATCAATAATATGAGCCCCCTGCTCAACCATTTGTATCGCATGAGAAACCGCTTTATCTGATTCGTAAAACTGCCCACCATCGGAAAATGAATCGGGCGTTACATTGAGTATTCCCATAATCAGTGGTGGAAACCCAAGCTTTAAATGATGATTATGCCATAATAAATCGTATTGTTTCATTTTACGCATTCTTCTTTTTCATCAGAAACATTGTCATTCTCAGAAGCTTTTTTGTTCTCTTTTTCATCAGAAACATTGTCATTCTCAGAAGTTTTTTTGTTCTCTTTTTTATCAGAAGCACTTTCATTCTTCTTCTTGTCAGATGCATTTTCTTTCTTTTTCTTGTCCGAAGCATTTTCGTTCTTTTTATCATCAGAAGCTTTTTCATTCTCTTCTTCATCAGAAGCTTTGTCATGAAAACGTTCAGGGCTTTTTGGTGATGGCAGTTCTATACCGGGTCGCATTTCATGAATTAATTTATCCAATTCATCACCCTGGACAGTTTCCTTTTTTAATAATAGCTCTGCGAGTTTATGTAAGATATCCATATTCTTTTTCACGATTTTAACACCTTTGTTATAGCTTTTGCGTACAATATCTCGAACTTCTGAATCAATTTCCTGTGCAGTTTTCTCTGAATATTCATGGCCCTGTGAAAAATCACGACCATACATGAGCATATCTTCTTGAGAATCATAAGAAAGCGGCCCTAATTTTTCACTCATCCCCCATGAGCGAACCATTTTTGAGGCCAATTCTGTTGATTTTTTTATATCATTGGATGCACCGGTGCTGATTCTTTTAAATACAAGCTCTTCAGCAATGCGTCCACCAAAAGCGACAGACAGTTCAGATTCCAGTTGATCCTTATACTTAAAATCTCTTTCCTCAGGTAAAAACCAGGTAACACCGGCAGCCCTGCCTCTGGGTATGATTGTAATTTTATTTACAGCTTCAGTTCCAGGTAAAAATCGGGCAACTAAGGCATGTCCGCCTTCATGATAGGCTGTGGTTTTTTTGTCTTCCTCGGAAATGACTTTTGATTTTCGCTCAAGTCCCATATATACTTTATCTTTAGCATCCTCAAAATCGTTCATATCAAGTCGATCTTTATTGCGCTTGGCTGATAAAAGAGCGGCCTCATTAACCAGATTCTCAAGATCAGCACCTGAAAAGCCTGGCGTACCTTTTGCCAAAACATGTGTGTTGACATTTTTTGCACATGGGGTGCGCTTCATATGCACTTTCAGTATTTTTTCACGACCGCGAATATCTGGTAATGAAACAGTCACCTGACGATCAAAACGTCCTGGTCTCATCAATGCAGGATCAAGGACATCCGGTCGGTTTGTGGCAGAAATTAAAATAACCCCTTCGTTGGACTCAAACCCATCCATTTCAACAAGTAATTGGTTCAACGTCTGTTCACGTTCATCATGCCCACCACCGAGACTTCCGCCCCGATGACGTCCCACTGCATCAATTTCATCAATAAATATAATACAAGGTGCATTACGTTTGCCCTGGATAAAAAGATCTCGTACACGCGAAGCGCCCACACCAACGAACATTTCAACAAAATCAGATCCACTAATGCTAAAAAATGGAACACCTGCTTCACCTGCAATGGCTTTGGACAATAGTGTCTTTCCTGTTCCTGGAGGACCTGTTAATAATACGCCTTTAGGGATACGTCCACCCAGGCGTGTATATTTTTTAGGATCTCTTAAAAAATCAACAATTTCCTCAAGCTCTTCTTTCGCTTCTTCAATACCAGCAACATCGGCAAAAGTGATTTTATCTTGCTGTGTTGATAATAATCGGGCACGACTTTTCCCAAAGGAAAGTGCTTTACCACCACCCATTTGCATTTGACGCATGAAAAAAACCCATACGCCAATTAGCACAATCATGGGCAGCCATGACAATAAAATAGACACATACTGTTGATTTTCGCTCGGTGGTTGAACATCAATAGCAATATTATGCTTTTTTAGCGTACTGATCATATCAGGGTCTTGAGGAATAAATATTTTGAATAGTTTCCCTGTGATATGTGTGACATACAAATATTTATCCTGAATCAAAACATTTTTGATTTGATTCTTTTCAACCATCTCTAAAAATTGTGAATATGTTACTTGAATCTTTTTTTTAAGGGGTTGTTGATGATTTAAATTGTACACCATGACCATAACCAATGCAATGATCAGCCAAAGTGCCAGGTTCTTGTAAAATGGATTCAAGGCAATACCTCCCAAAAATTCATTAATTAAATGTGCATCTGCATTCAAGCACACGCTGTGTTGACCGGACAATTGATGCAGCCTGTGATATTCGATATCCAATGACCCAAACAATTTTATTTTGGCTTATGAGTAGGGCCGCTTGAGATCGTTTGGATCTAGAGACCTTTTGGTTTATAAAAAACCTGCTGACCTTTTGATGTCCTATCATTCCAAAAGGTTGAAATCGATCCCCTGCTTCAATATTTCTTACTATCAATGGAAACAATACCACATCAGCATCAAAAAAAACATGATTATCCGAAAATTCATAATTTTCTTTTAATACAAAATTTTCCGCCAATAAGTCAAGTTGTAGAATCATATTACACTCAGGAACATATATTTTTCCTGGTCCATCTATTTGATAACAAAAGGTGTCGGCTGATTTTTTTATTTGGTTGCGTCTCAGAGTAACCTTATTGTTTGTAATTTTCACATTAAGGTTGTCAGGAAGAGACATTTTCTTAGTCTTACCCGACATGAGCAGCCAATGCGAAAGGTTTTGTATATGCGTGTAAGAAATTCGACGCAAATTTCCCTTAAATTGATATACTGCTTTTCGCAATACACTTCGAATGACAGACAAATGGTGTTGCTTGATGTTGTGGCTGTTTAAAACAATTTGATTTTTGTCCCTATGTATGATTGATTCTAAAAAAATCGTGTCAGCAACAGTATCCTGCCATTGTGTATCTATACGCTGGATATCTGCCAATTGATTCAGTGACATTTTAATATTCGGATTATATGATTTTAATATAGGTATAAGATGATGTCTGACACGATTTCGTAAGAAAGTAAAATTCTCATTTGTTTCATCAATCATCCATTTTTGATTCATGTCCTTTAAAAAGGATTCTATTTCATTGCGATAAACATAAATTAAAGGTCGGATCAGTTGAATATTTTGAGCTTTATCAAGACTGCGTTTTGGAATAATACCAGTTAGCCCTTTAGGGCCAGTGCCGCGAATGAGATTCATCAATAGTTGTTCTGCGTTATCATCTGCATGATGTCCCAATGCAATTAATTGATAACCAGACGTCTTGCATATATTGGTTAAAGCACGATATCGAAGATCACGAGCGGCTTCTTCCAGGCTGCATCGATATTTTTGTTGATACGCAAAAACATCAACCTGTTCAAAATGAAAAGGCAGGTTGGCCGCTCTGGCCATATTTTTAACAAAATCCGCATCGTGATCAGCCCTTTCCCCCCGAAGACCATGATGTATATGCGCAACAGACAATTGAATATCATATATATTTTCTAGATATTGACACACCCGAAACAAACAGATGGAATCCGGCCCACCTGATACAGCGCATAAAACCGATTGTCCGGTTTGAATTAACTGCAATTCATTACAGGTCTGTACAATTTTTTTTAAGAACGTATTCGTTTGTACTTGAGATTTCATTCTAAATTTTTTACATTTTAAAACAATTTGTTGCAAGTATTTTCATGTTTTTTTATTTTTTCCTTGAAAAAATTATTTAGAATTCATATACTGTTTTGATGGTTGTGCTAAGCGGGGAGTTAGCGGTGCCCTGTACCCGAAATCCGCTTATGCGGGGCCGAATTCTCTCTTGAGGGCTTCATTTGGAATTGCCCAATACTTCGATCGGTCGCCGCGCAACAGACGGTCGCGAACCTCGTCAGGTCCGGAAGGAAGCAGCGATAAGCGATTCAGGCTGTGTCGCGGATCGATCCCGATCAAAAAGTAGAAGGCGATTACAAATAGGTTCAACAGAGAGTGCACAGCCATTTTCTTCAAATGCCTTCCCTATTTTTCCATGACATACCTTGACATTGCCTTAGGGCGTCTTATTTTTTTTTCAAACAAAAGATGAAGGACATTCAAAAAATTCAGTACTTATAAAAAAGTTAATTTGAATGTTCTGGGAATTGCAGTCCATGAACATATGTACATATCAACTACGATATGTCTTAAAACATGTGGGAAAGGGTGAATAAATTGAGTTCAACAAATAATGACGCAGTGCGTGTCACATTATCACAAGATTCAAAAGAAATATCAGAAAAATTAAAACAATCGCAAGAGACGATTGACTCGGAAACAGAATCAGATTCCAATAATACAATAGATGAATCACCAGTGATTGAAGAAGCTGATGATCAAACGCCACCTGAACAAGCTACAGATAATAATCAAAACAATGATTCTGATATGGATGAAGAAGAACCCAAAAGTGAAGAGAAAGAGACAAAGCAAGAATCTCCAGAAGAAAAACTTGAAAAGACAGCAAGCGAGAACAAGGATCTTCAGGATCGATTATTAAGACTTTCAGCTGAGTTCGAAAATTTTAAAAAACGTAATCGTCGTGAAATGACAGAATTTAAGAAATTTGCATCTGAAGTATTAATAAAAGATCTCTTGCCAGTTTTGGACAGTCTGGACAGGGCATTGGAAACAACCAGCAGTGATGATGCCTGCAAGGCCATCAACGAAGGGGTTTCCATGACACGAGATGAAATGCTTAAAGTGTTTTCAAAATATGGTGTGAAACCCATTGAAGCGCTTGAAAAAGAGTTTGATCCCGCATTTCATCAGGCTGTAGGGCAAGAAGAAGATGCCGAAAGTCCAAAAAATACAGTTTTGAAAGAATTTCAAAAAGGATATACCATTCATGGACGATTGTTACGACCATCAATGGTTATCGTTTCAAGCTAATTACAACAGCAGCCAGGTAGTATTTCCAGATATAGCGTATTAATAATATATGTGGATGATTACCTGATAAACCCTGCTGCTAGAAACAAAAAGATATAAAAAAACATTTGTAATTTAAGGAGGATAAAATGGGCAAGGTTATAGGAATTGACTTGGGGACGACGAATTCCTGTGTTGCAATCATGGAGGCAGGCGACCCAAAAGTCATAACAAATGCAGAGGGCGGTCGAACGACACCTTCTATAGTTGCTTTATCAAGCAGTGGGGAAAGATTGGTTGGCCAGGTCGCTAAAAGACAGGCAATAACCAACCCGGAAAATACTGTTTTTGGCGTTAAACGTCTTATTGGACGCAAGTTTAGTTCACCGGAAGTTCAGGAAGATCTAAAACGTTTACCTTTTATAATTGATAAGGCAAATAATGGTGATGTCCGAATAAAAATGCAGGATAAACAACATAGTCCGGCAGAAGTGTCATCGTTTGTGCTTTCCAATATTAAAAAGACTGCTGAGGATTATCTTGGGGAAAAAATCACTGATGCAGTAATTACAGTACCCGCTTATTTTAATGACAGTCAACGTCAGGCCACAAAAGATGCAGGTAAAATTGCGGGTTTGAATGTGTTGCGCATTATTAACGAACCGACCGCAGCTTCACTGGCTTATGGCATGGACAAAAAAAGTGAAGAAAAAATTGTTGTTTTTGATTTAGGCGGCGGGACCTTTGATGTTTCTATTCTGGAAATTGGTGAAGGTGTATTTGAGGTAAAATCCACAAATGGTGATACGCATTTAGGTGGTGAAGACTTTGATTTGCGCTTGATTGATTTTCTTGCAGATGAATTTCGTAAGGATCAAGGCATTGACCTTCGTTCTGACAAAATGGCACTTCAACGTCTGAAGGAAGCCGCAGAAAAAGCAAAAATGGAATTGTCTTCTTCAGTGGAAACTGATGTGAACCTTCCATTTATTACAGCGGATGCCAGTGGTCCAAAACATTTGAACATTAAACTGTCTCGATCTAAACTGGAGGCACTCTGTTCAGATTTATTGGATAAACTGGAACGACCATGTAATATTGCATTAAAAGATGCCGGGATTCCAGCCTCTGAAATAAATGAAGTGATTCTTGTGGGCGGTATGACACGTATGCCAGCAGTTCAGGAACGTGTCAAACGCATATTCAATAAAGAACCCCATCGCGGCGTCAATCCTGATGAAGTTGTTGCCCTGGGTGCTGCCATTCAAGGGGGCGTGCTTAAAGGCGATGTTAAAGACGTGCTGCTTTTGGATGTAACGCCATTATCCCTTGGAATTGAGACACTGGGCGGTGTCATGACAAAACTGATTGAAAAAAACACAACCATTCCAACAAAGAAAAGCCAAATTTTTTCAACAGCCGCAGACAATCAACCCGCTGTTTCAATCCATGTGTTACAGGGTGAACGTGAAATGGCAACAAGCAACAAAACCCTGGGCCGATTCGAACTGGTTGGCATTCCACCAGCACCGCGTGGTGTACCACAGGTTGAGGTGGCATTCGACATTGATGCCAATGGTATTGTTCATGTTTCTGCAAAAGACCTGGGAACAGGTAAAGAACAATCCATCAAGATTACAGCATCCAGTGGACTCACCAAGGAAGAAATCGACCGCGCAATCAAAGAGGCTGAATTGCATGCTGATGAAGACAAGAAAAAACGCGAACTTATTGATGCCCGCAACACTGCCGATTCTCTTGTTTATCAGACAGAAAAATCACTCAATGAAATGGGTGATAAAATTGATGCTGAAACCAAAAACAGTATTGAAAGCGCAAAAGAACGTTTAAAAGGTGTATTAGAGAGCGACAATGTTGAAGAAATCAAGCGCTTGAGTGAAGAACTCACAAATGCATCACACAAGCTGGCAGAAGCAATGTATCAACAGGCAGCTCAGGCAGGTGCAGCAGGCGCAGCAGGCCCTGGTGGACCTGATGGCCCTGGTCCTGATATGAGCGGTGGCCCCGGTGCTGGCCCTCAGGCTGATCCAAACCAGAAACCAGGATCATCAAGCCCGGATGACGATGTTGTTGATGCGGACTATGAAGAAGTGAAAGATAATAAATAAACGCTCGCTGGAACAATTCAGTTATAAATAAAAAAACCTGTAGCATTTTATGCTACAGGTTTTTTTTATGTTTAAGTAGCAGTCATCTTCAGCCACTGCTTGACCTGTAATAAAGATGTGATATCTATGTTACAAACTTAGGAATGCTCGAAAAATAAAAGAATTGAGAATAGATAAAAAAGGTGAATAAAAAAAATGGAAATGTACCTTGAAGAAAAGATTGGTAATCCTCAACTTTTTACTGGTAGAAATGAAGAATTATCCTACTTATTAAACTGGGCAGATCAAATTAAGGATAAGATATCAAAAAGCACTG
>Ga0272440_1000402_pt1 | contig 36892 bp, 47 predicted proteins | sample SSMMMBAug17_FD_192440 | JGI IMG/M metagenome (GOLD analysis project Ga0272440, IMG submission 192440) | Marine sediment archaeal communities from Little Sippewissett salt marsh, Falmouth, MA, United States - SSM-MMB-Aug17 | ecosystem: Environmental > Aquatic > Marine > Wetlands > Sediment ...
TAAATATAACTCTTCTAAATTCTTTAAATCTAAATCAGATGAGATTTCTGTTATTTCATTATTATATAAATCTAAATATTTTAAATTCTTTAAATCTAAATTAGATGGGATTTCTGTTATCTTATTATTATATAAATAAAATTCTTTTAAATTCTTTAAATCTAAATCAGATGAGATTTCTGTTATTTCATTATTATATAAATCTAAATATTTTAAATTCTTAAAATCTAAATCAGATGAGATTTCTGTTATCTTATTATTAGATAAATATAACTCTTCTAAATTCTTTAAATCTAAATCAAATGGGATTTCTGTTATCTTATTATTAGATAAATATAACTCTTCTAAATTCTTTAAATCTAAATCAGATGAGATTTCTGTTATTTCATTATTATATAAATCTAAATATTTTAAATTCTTTAAATCTAAATTAGATGGGATTTCTGTTATCTTATTACTAGATAAATATAACTCTTCTAAATTCTTTAAATCTAAATTAGATGGGATTTCTGTTATTTCATTATTATATAAATCTAAATATTTTAAATTCTTTAAATCTAAATTAGATGGGATTTCTGTTATTTGATTATTAGATAAATATAACTCTTCTAAATTCTTTAAATCTAAATTAGATGGGATTTCTGTTATCTGATTATTAGATAAATCTAATACTTTTAAATTCTTATACTCTTTATCAGTTAAATCTTTATATTTATAAAACTGATTCAACCATTTTACTGTTTTTGATTTCATAGTTATTTAAATTAAAAAGTAATAAATTACCTCTATTATATAGAAAACTATTTGGAATTCAATAGTTTATCTCTTTTCATATAATACTTTGTATTGCATCCGCTACATTCAAAATGTATATACCCCTTATCGTTTGCAGCAAAAAAGGCAGACGGTTTCTTGTCTTGGTGTGCAGGATTAGGACAATAACATGGTATAGTTCCTCCTTTCTGCTGTGCCATCTTCTCGGCTTCCTCTACTGTTATCTTTTTCTTGTTCGACAATGTAATTAAATAATCCTTGTCTAACTTAGGAACATTGCTTGTTGTATCTATATTGTAAAAGTTTTTTTTATAAGGAGCTGAAGATGAAGCTGAAGATGAAGATGAAGTTTCAACTGGCTTATCATACATTTCCCAATTTAACATCTTATTACTTCCTGAATACCAGTGCTTACCATTATGACCAAAAAATAAACGTGCTGGATCTTTAGACGCACCAAGATCTGTATACTCATATATGCCAAACTCTTTCATTATTAACTCTTTAATCTCTGCATACTTATCTCTCTTTACTCCCTCAAGCTTAGTAGTTGGAAATATTAATCTGTACCTATCCTTCTTTATACCTCCATTCTTTGCTTTCTGATGACTCTTAGTTGTAACAATTAAACACTTGTAATCTTTTACCCTACTCTTACACTCTTCTAGAGTCAACTCATCATTATCATTGTCTATATCAAATATTAATAATGTATCATTTCCTACCCAATTAGAACAACTTCTGTGATTGTTTTTAAATTTAGCCGCAGAATAAGCCCTGTCTGACCTTACTACCTTATGAAACTCATCAAAATAACAAGTGTATGGTATATACTTTGTGTCTTTAGGTGTATTTGTTTGAGCTTGAGAATAACTAACTTGAATGTCTGCACTTAACTCCTTATGCTCTGGAATAGACTTAATAAAATAATTAACAGTTATCCCATTCCTCGGCACTGCCTTTAAATACATACCTTTATAATCTGCTATCTCTGAAATGTTATCTATTAAATTGTCTACTTGACTCTTATACCTCAACCCTGCCTCACTCTTTATATTACTCCTAGAAACCCCTGGATTATCTAATATGTAATCATACATCTTATGATCCTCTGTGTACTTTTCACTATTTAAAAACTTCTTGAACTGATCTCCCCACCTGTCTACTAAATCTTTTGCGTAATTATAATCCTCCTCTCTAATTACTAAATCTTCTGGATGCTCTACTAATACTATACACGCTGATAACCTGAAAGCACGCCAAAACCTATCGTACGTCTCAATCTGTATTATCTTATTCTTTGTGCTCTTTGCCTTAATGATACAATCATTCTCATAATTCATCTTTGCTACCTTTGCACCTTCACTTACCTTAATTACTTTCTTTATGAAATCATGTCTTATACTTTTTACTGTTAAATCTTCCCTCGTCTTAATATCTAAATGTGGACTACTCACCTTTATAGCATCATACATCTTCTTGAAATGCTTCTTTAACTCCGGCTCATAATCTATAATTAAATTCTCATACTCTCTTTGCGTAACAATGTCTTTTAAATTACGCTCTGTTTTATCATTGAAAAGTATTATTGTCCTCTTTGCTATACCTGTCTCAAGTACCTTTAAAAAATTGTTTAACATCTTATCATTCTCCTTTAAACCTGCACTAGAACCGTGTAACATCATTGTTAACGGTACATCCCTTACATGCCTCCTACTCTCTCCTATTATTATACTAGCATCTGTATCACCATCTGTCCACGCATTCTTTACTAACGATAATATAGCCTCAACCTTTGAATCCTTATCGTAAAAAGTATCAAGAACCTCAGAATTATTATAATGTACATGCCCTACTCCTAAATCCTCCGCTCCTCCCCTGTTCTTCTGAAAACCGTGCGGAGTTCCTATACTAAACGTATCAAGAAACTTGTCTGCTCTATGCTTATTTATAAAACTATCTTTTTCTGTTTTACTCTTTAAATCCTTTACGAAATCATTTATCTTTGCATTTATATCATCATATAACCATTCTTTAAACTCTTCCATCTCTATATCTATGTCTTTGCTAACTTTATCTAACATTTTTATTAAATTATCCTTATACGTTCCTGATGGACTGAAATTAAACGCGTATACCATAGGATACTCATTTGTACCCTCTATCTTACACCTATGCCAACACATCATCCTTGACGCTTTCATATACAACGTCATCGCCATCATATCTATAGAAGCATTGTAATTAGTCCCAGCTCCTAAATAACAATCTATTATCTCCCTTGTTTTCGGAGGAATTTTTATTTCCATAAAAACTTTGTTAATTTATTAATACTAACATAATTAAGTTTTACCTAATTAAATTTTAACTCTGAAATTAGAACCATAACACCTCTCACTTGCTTCTAATGGCTCCTTAATTAACAAATCTTTCTTACATAACGCCTTTGTAGCATTCATTATGCCCTGATACCCTATACCTAAATCTCTTCCCATCTTTGCCAACGAAACTTGTCTAACATAACCTTTATCATCCTTTAACCGATACAAATAATTTATTATCTGCTTCTGGTTTTTTGTTAAATTTGTTTCCATATGTTTTTTATTAAATAATATATAAGTCATATATTACTATATAAAGTATTTTTTTTAAGATCAATAGATTTTTTATCAAAAAAGGGGCATATGTTCATTTACTTGTGCAACGTGCACAAGTAAATTACACGAGTAAATTAGTTTTGGCTGTCTCTGTATTGTAAGTAATAAAGACAGGATTGAGAGATTGAAAAAAATAAAAACATTTACTTGTGCAAAAAAACAGAATAATATATGTAAATGCGTTTTTGGGGTTTTTTATATAAAAAAGGACTTAAAATTCTAAATATATGCACAAGTAAATAATAATAATAATAATAATATCTTATATCTATCTATCTATCTATATATTCTCTTATTAATGAATCGGATTTACTCGTGCAATTTACTCGTGCAGTGTTGCACAAGTAAATTTATATGTAAAAAAAAAGTCCAACTTGTTTATTAAGTTGAACCTTTTTCCTATAAAATTTATTTATTAACTTATTGCCGCTAATCCTTCTTCTAATTCATTGTTCCTTTCTTCTAATATTTGCTTTTGTCTAAACGCTCTAGTACTTAATGAACCTAATTTTTCTTTGTTTTCTTTTAACTCTTTTTCTAAACTGTAAATTACATTTTCTTTACTGTAATCATCCCCTATTAATTTAACACTGTAAAAGTTGTTAGTTGCAACCTTTGCTAAATGAATGTGACACTGTATCCTATATTATTAATAACCGTAAAACCTTGAACCTTGAAAGCTAAAGGATAATGTTTACCATAAGAAAATAAAACACCGTTTGAAAAATGTAAATTACCGTTAGACTTTAAAAAATCCTTGTCCCCTAATATGGAAACTGCCAACGAAATAAAATCTGAGTTTTTCATGATTAATAAATTAATAAGTAATAAATTATACTCATTATATTCATATAAAAATAAAAGTTAATAGAAAATCATTGGTTTATTAATAAATTGATCTTGTTTCTTTCTTTTTATATAATTAATCCCGCCTTATTTATTTATTAATACCGCTAAAATTATGAATGAAATTAAAAAAATATCTGAACCTGAAAAAATTATTAAACCACCTGTTAATACTAAACCTCTAAAACCTAATGAAGCCGCTTTTGTTAAAGAATACATAAATAACGGGTTTAACGCTCTACGCGCTTATGAAACTGTACATAAATGTGCGTTTTCAACTGCTAATGCTAATTCATCTAATTTCCTGAAACGCCCCAGAGTCTACGAAGCTGTCATGAATCAACTCACTGACGGAATCGGATTTAACGAAGACTACGTAAAAACAGAAATGATTAAAAGAGCCAAAGATAAAACACGATCCGAAAACTCACAGGACAAAAATCTTGATAACGTAGCGAAAATTATCGGTGTCTATAAAAATGAATCTAATACAGAAAAAAAAGTTCTCAATGTTACCAACGTCCTCAACGTAATGAATACTTACTCCTCAAAAGAAATTTCGTGTGAAAACATAGTTAATGAAGCGGCTTCTGAGACAGATGTCCGAGAAGTGGCTCACGAGGCGGAGATTCTCGGCGTGTCTCCAAAAATACCTGAATCCCCTGATGAATAGCCATAATTCGCGGATTTCAGTGTTTTTTTCTTGTTTAAATGCGTTCTAAGAGATTTTCTCCGTCGCGTGACTAATCATAAGCGACCACATCGAAAAACCTCGTACAGCTCAATTGTGTGACACATTTCTGCAAGGTAAATCCCCAAGCAGAATTTTCCAAGAAAATCCCCAGAAGGAATATTTCTGAGGATTTCTCTTTATGGAATAAAGTTGAATCGTATTTTGTAAAAGAAGAAATCCCCAAAGAGAATATTTCCTTAGATTTTATCCTGCACAATACATATTGTGCTGAGTGTTTACGTGATGTGTACTACCCATGCGAAGAACTCCCAAGTAGAAATCCCCCCAAGCTTTCTTTTTTTTATTTATATAATAGTATGTACTATATATACAGCCACGCAACGGAAATTCCATTCCCAAAATTCCAATGGGGGGACCATCACCCCCTCCGCCCACGTTATTAAATTTTATATTATAGTAGGTCCGAAATTCTTAATGGTTTTTTCAGGTATTGACATAGGGGGTATGCATGTTTTAGATACATTTTTATATGGATGTACTGAGTATTTATGCGGAGTTTTATATTTTTTCAGTAATTGACATAGGGGGTATACATGAGATAGATACATTTTTATATGGATGTACTAAGAAATTTAGAAATTTCTGAGCATTTTTCTTCATATTGACATAGGGGGTATGCATGTTTTAGATACATTTTTATATGGATGTACTGAGTATTTATGCGGAGTTTTGTATTTTTTCAGTAATTGACATAGAGGGTATGCATGTTTTAGATACAAATTAGTATGGATGTAAAAACAAATCTCAGGAATATTTTGTTATTGACAAGTGCAATAAATTTTACTAGGGATTTCGCCCATAAGTTTCGTTCCACGCTTGAGTTTGGTGAGGTTGGATAGTGAGTCTGCGTAGTTCGTAGTTCATTTGTTTTGTATCGGAAGCGTTAACAGTTTTTTTATGTCCGCATTCGTCGCATATAAGGATAGCGATTCCGTCTTGTATTTCGGATAGGTAGTGGTGACCGTATTTTTCACATCTTTTATTTGTCATATTTTAGCGGTATTAAGAAATAAGATATTAAGATTTAGCGGTTATGATGAGATTTATAATAGATCTTCATCATTTTTAAAATTGATTGGTTCTAATTTTTGTTTTTTCTTAATTTTTTTAATAGTTTCCATAACTCTGTATTGAGCGGATTTAGTTTTTGATTCTAGTCGTTGTTTATCTATCATGTATCCTAGAAAAGCACCGATAATTGTTGCAATAATAATTTCCATATATTATAGTTACGATATATAATACCGCAATTATGGCAGTAAATAAAGGAGAAATCAAGATTACAGAGCAGGTAATAGTAAATTGTATAAAGTATCCGTGGTATTTTATAGACAATTTTTGTAAGATTGAGGTACCAGGGATGGGGATGTATCCGTTTCGTCTTTTCGGTTATCAGAAGCAGGCGTTGTTAGCGTATGAGGAGAACCGATTTAATTTCATATTAAAGAGTCGGCAGTTAGGATTCACGACATTGGCAGCAGCTTATAGTTTGTGGTATATAATGAAGCCAGGAAGTAATGTTTTGTTTCTGAGTAAGAAGGAAGGGGATGCGATGGACATATTGAGGAAGACAAAGATAATGTATGAGAATTTGCCTAGTGAGTTACAAGTTGGGATTACGTCGTCAAATGCGACAGCGTTGGAGTTTAAGAATAAGAATAGGATTGAATCTTTACCTGCGACGGAGAGAGCTGGAGCGGGGAAGAGTGCTGGGTTAATAATATTAGATGAGTTTTCAGGATTTCCGGCTGCGAAGGATAAGATAGCGGGAGAGGATGTTTGGACGAGTATATTGCCGACGGTGAGTACAGGAGGACGAGTTATAGTGCAGAGTACGCCGAAGGGGATGGGAAATCAGTTTTATCGGTTATGGGCGACAAAGAATAAGTTTGTGAAGTACAGATTTCATTGGACAGATCATCCTGAGTACGGGAAGAAGAAGAAGGAAAGGGCGAGACCGGAGGATGGATGGGGAAAATGGACGAGTCCGTGGGCGCGTGAGATGATGGCGAATATGACGAAGGATGGGTGGGCACAGGAATTTGATTGTGATTTTGTGCAGTCAGGGCGACCAGTATTTGATGCAGAGATTTTGGGACAGTATAATTTGGAGGAGTGTGATCAGAGTTACGGGTGTGCGTATGCGGTTGGAGTAGATTTAAGTTCAGGGTCATCTAAGGATTATTCTGTTGTGCAGGTAATAAACGTGAGTACGGGAAAGCAGGTTCACACGTACAGATCAAAGGATCCGTTGAACATGTTAGGGAGGAAAGTTATAGAGATATGTAAGAGGTATAATAATGCGAAATTGTCGTTTGAGAACAATTCCGGGTATGGATTGGCGTTTATAAAGGAGATTAAGGATTATCCAAATTTATATTTTCAGACGAGGTATGATAAGAAGAGGGAGAAGAAGACGAGGAAAGTTGGGTGGAACACGAATTTAAAGACGAAGGAGTTAATGATAAGTGATTTAAATGTAGCGTTACGTAAGAAGGATTTGAGATTGGTTGATTCGCAGACTATAAGGGAGATGAGAGTTTTTCAGTATGATGATAATGATCGTATGGGAGCACAAGCAGGATTTAATGATGATTGTGTTATGGCGTTAGCGATAGCGTGGCAGTGTGCGAAGAGTTTGGGAGTGGTACAGGAGAATAATGAAGAAGATTTTTATCATATTGGGATGCCTAGTGAGGTTGTATCGTATAATGAAACTGTACCGGCTGAGATAAGTGATTTTTGGGGAACGCATAAGCAGCCGAGAGATTGGCGGATTGCATAAAATAGAATTTGATTAATAGTTTTAAATTAGTTATATTATAATAAATTAAGCATAAAATATGGATCCATATACAACTAATGAGGCAAATGAAGTTCAGGAGGGATTGAATGTTGAGTTAGAGGAGTTAAAGGTTGATTTAAGTGATGATCAGATTATAGGGATAACAAATAAGTATGTTGCTAGATCGAAGGAGAGCAGAGCTACGTTGGATAAGATGTACGATGAGAATCGGTTATATTATTTAGGAAAGCAGTTAGGAAAGAATAAGCAAGTTGTGGATAATCGTATATTTACGTCTGTTGAGACGATTGTACCGATTGCGACAGCGAGTGAGCCGGTACCGAATGTTTTGCCGTATCAGGATACGGTTGAGTCGATTAAGTTAGCTAGGAATTGGGAGAAGATATTGATGGCAGATTATAAGCATCAGAAGATTCAGAAGAAGACAGAAAAAGTAGTTCGGCATTTAAGTATCGCTCGGTATGGAGTATTTAAGTATTATTATGATGTAGACAAAGATTGTGTTGACACTAGAGTTATACATCCGAAGCGGATATTATTCGATAATGATTGTGATATAGATGATGGGTTGGAGTGGATTGGAGAGAAAGTTAGTGTTACAGCTGAAGAATTAGCAGCGATGTTTCCAGAGAAGGAGAAAGAGATAACAAAGGAGGTAAAGGGAAAGATGGGGAGTACAGTGACGTATTTGGAGTTTTGGACGGATGATTTATTTATAGCTCGGTATAATAAGATAGTTTTAAGGAAGTCAAAGAATCCTAATTTTGATTATGAGAATAGTAAGAACAATTATTTTGAGAAGCCGTGTAAGCCGTATATATTCATAAATTTATTTGATTTAGGAGAAGAGTTATCTGGTGCGACTTCTTTGATTGAGCAAGCAGCACCATTACAGGATGGGATTAATAAGAGGAAGACGCAGATTGATAGGAATGCGTCTATAGTAAATGGGAAGGTGATTGGAACTGGAGCGAACGGGATGAAGAAGAGTGAGTTTGCTAATATAGATTGGAATAATAGTGAGGAGGGAATATGGATGTCAGATGGAGAGATTGGGGATATAAAGAGAGAAAGTGGAAGTCCGTTACCATCGTTTGTGGAGAATGATATGTATCATAGTCAAGGAGAGATAGATAATATAATGGGAACGCATTCTACAACTAGAGGAGAAAGAACAGGAAGGGAGACAGCGACAGGGCGGCAGATATTGAGAGAGTCAGATCGAGGAAGAATTGATATGATAGGAAGAAGATTGGAGGAATCGTTGGTTCTTTTATTTAAGGGATGGTGTCAGATAATAAAAGTATTTTATACAAAGAAGAGGATTATTAGAGTTTTAGGAGAAGATAAGACAACAGAGTTTTTAGAGATGGATCGTAATGATATAAATGAGGGAATGGAGATTGAGATAATAAATGGAACGTTAATTCCAGAGGATCGAGCGAGTAGAAGGGAGCGAGCGTTATTATTAGCGAATGCGCAGTTAATTGATCCAATAACGTTGTATCGAGAGTTAGGATTCAGGAATCCAGAAGATATGGCAATGAGGCTTTACAAGTGGCAGACTGATCCTGTATCTTTATTTGAGGAATTGAAACGTGAGCAAGAAAGTTCAGTGGAAGGAAGTGTAGAGCAAAAGATCTTGAAAGCTAAAGATGAAAACAGTAGAATGTTACAAGGAGAACCTCAGCCTCCGTTTGAAGGAGCAGATGGAAACCATTTAGCAGTACATCAGCAATTAATGGAGCAGCCAGATTTCAGGAATTTAAAGCCAGCAGTACAGAAAGCGTTTGTAGAGCATGTAAGAGCGGAAGCGGAGCAAGTTCAAGGAGCAGCTAAAGACACATTATAATATATAGTATGCCTTTTAAATCAGACAAACAGAGACGGTTTCTTTTCAAATTTAAGCCAGAAGTGGCTAAGCAGTTTGTAGAAGAATCAAAGAGGAGAGTGAGGACAGGAAATCCAAGGAGAGAAGCAAAGGAGAAGATGGATCGGGATATGCCTGCAACGGAGAGGGCTAAACAGATGGCTAATAGAATACGTAAGCGTATTCGGTCAAAAAGATAATACCGCATTTAATTATTTGTTATGGAAATCAATTATGATGACGTAAAAAAAGTAGTAGGTTCGTCACCTACAGAAGAAGATGTAAACTCGGATTCATCGCCCGAAGTAACTAATGAAGATGAAACTAATGAAGATGAAACTAATGAAGAAGAAACTAATGAAGAAGAAGACGTAAATCCAGATTCGTCATCTGAGGACTCTGAAACGAAGACAGTGCCTTACGATCGTTTCAAGGAAGTCAACGAAAAAATGAAAGGGTATCGTGAAGAAATTGATGAGTTAAAATCTATGATTAAAAGTAAAGATGTAGATGATGAAGATGAAGATGAAGAAAATGAAACTTACTCAAAATTGTACGATGATCCTAAGAAGTTCGCAGAGATAATTAAGAAGCAGACGATTGCAGAGATTAAACGTGAAGAAAGTGAGAAGGCACAAAAGAAAGCAGAACTTGATCGTATAATAGACGATCAGATTAGTACCTTAAAAAAGAAAAACAAAGACGTAGATCTTGAAGCTTTAACTGATTTTGCAGAAAAGTACAATATAGTTGACAGTAAGACGGGAGTTTTAAGTTTAACTAATGCGTACGAGCTTATTAATGAAATCGGTAGTAAGAAACAAGATCAGTATGAAAAGATCGTTAAAAAAGCCAAAACAGTTCCTGTAGCTAAATCAACTTCTACAAAAGAAAGTTCAGGAATTGATATGTCTCAGCAAGATTTGCGAAAGATAAGGCTTGATGATTTAGCAGACATGTTGACTTTAAAAGTCAAATAATTATTATTTAACATTTAAATTATGGCAACTACAAGTATATTTACAGAGTACGTTTCGAATGCAACACAAGATTACATTATGCCAAAAGTGATTGATTCAGTATTGGATAGTAATGTGTTAACAGCGAAATTACTTGCAAATCCTAAAAAATTCAGAGGGTTTCAACACAAATCTAACATTCGTGTAGGAATTTCTAATGCTTCTGCTGCACAAGGAGGAGGATTCAGAGGTACAGATACGTTTGTAACAAACATTCAAGACGAAACTAAACAATTACAATGGAATCCTAAATATGTTTATGAACCATTAAATTTCGTTGGGACTGATTTATCTTTAAATAAAGGTGAAGAAGAGATATTAAGTATTGTTGCACAACAAACTGAGTATTCTTTTTCTAACCTTTTAGATAATATTGGTACAATGTTTTATGGATCAGCCGATGAAAGTGGAAAAAACTTTTCAGGTTTAGGACACATTATTTCATCTACAGGATCTTATGGTGGATTAAGTCGAACAACTTATACAGTATTAAAACCAGGTGACACATCTGGAGGAGGATTAGATACTTCTACAACTACTCTTACATTAGCGGCGATGAGATCTGTATCTAATGCGTTAACATCAGGTGCAGTTAAACCAAACATTATAGCTACAACTCCAGAGATTTTCGGATATTTTGAAGCGTTGTTACAACCAATGCAACGAATGGATATTGGAGGATACGCACAAGTAACTCGTGATGGATTAGCACCAAACCAAGGAGCATTAGGTGGAGCAACAGGATTTGATGCTATAATGTTTGATGGAATGCCAGTAGTAAGAGACGAAAAATGTACAGCTAACGCTATGTATTTCTTGAATCTTGATTATCTTGGATTTCACAAAATTGATGGATTCATGGATAGAATTGGAAACTGGAAACAAGTAGCATTAAGACCAAATGTTGTTGAAGGACAATATGACAAGAACATGGAACAAGGATTTAAGACTGGATTCTTCTGGTCAGGATTCAAAGAACCAACAAACCAAGCAGCGGTTAATTCTCAGATTGTATTAGCAGGTGAATTGATTTGTACAAATCCAAAAAGACAAGGTGGATTCACAGCTATTACAGCTTAGTTTTAGTATTTCTTAATTATTTTATCATGACTTTAAGTTTAGAAAATTATATACCAGCATTGAAATACGGAGCTAAAATCCCTGCTTTTACTTCTACAGGAAAAATTAGTCTTTATGCTATAGGAAGTGCAGCTGCAAGTGCAAGTGGTTTACTAATGGGAGTTGGTACATCTGCTGCTCCAGCAACTACTTCTACAGCAGACGCAAAATTTGTTGAGATTAGAGCGCAAACAACTGCAACATCTGGAGACAACAGATTAGCGTATTTACGTTACGATATAGCAGGAGCAACTGGAGGAGAGTGTATAAGAGCTTTTACAAAAGTATCAGCTGCTTGTACAACAGTTAGAGGAGCACATATTTCAATAGATTTTGATGCAGCTGGTACGGCTAGTGGATTTGCAGCTGGTGTAGACGCACAATGTTTATTACCAAATGCAAGTTTAGCTTCTTGTGTAACAGCTTTAAATGCAGAGATTTATTCAGCAGGAGCTAGTACAGCAGTTACAGGAGTAGCTTCGTTTATTAGATGTGTAAATGGTGGTAATGCTACAGGTATTGCTGATATAGATGACAACGGATATTTAATGTCTATTCAAGGTGTTACAGCAGGAAGTGGTCATTTGTTTCAAGCAAACACAGCAGCAGCAGCGACACATGCTTTAAAAATCATTATTGGATCAACGCCTTATTATATAATGTTGACTGATACTGGAGCGTAATAGTTCAATATCTATTCAAAATATTTTAAATTTTATCTATTAATTTTTTCAATTATGAGTGCAACACAAGGAATAACCTGGAAAACAACTCTTACTGCGAATGATGCTACTGCTCAAGAGCAAGTTGGTATAATTCGTGAAGAGATTGATGACACAAACGGGTTAAGAAAATTTAAATACGTACAAGCGGCAGCTGATACAACAGTAGCAAATGGAACAGCATTATGTTTCACTGATACTATTGGTACAGTAGCTTCATCTGATTTATCTGATGGAAAAGCTAATTTCACAGCTGGTGTTGGTATTGGAGCTATTACAGCTGAATACTATGGATGGGTTCAATGTTATGGATACCATTCAGCAATAGCAACAAATGCAGATGATGATATTGCGAAAGGTGATACTCTTATTTTAGGAGGTGATGGTGTAGTTGATTCTGTGGCAGCAGGAACAGCTTCTACTTATCGTCCTATTGGAGTAGCAGTAGCAGATGATGTAAATGCAGCAGATACAGTAGCTGGATTTATTGATTGTTAATTTATTCTGCTCCTCTATATGGGGGGCAGGAATATTTTAATAATTAATTTAAGTATTATGTCTATTATTGAAACCGCTCTTAATACGGCAGTACATTATGACAAAGATGTAGTGTATTCTGTAAAAAACATTTTAGCAGAACCATTTTCTTTTAAAATTAAAGGAGATGATAATGTTGAAAGAACATTTGAGATTCCAGCAGGAATGACATTAATGTTTCCAAAGTATATTGCTGTGGAATTATCAATTAAGATTGCGCAAAGTTATTTGTATTCTCAGTGTGAAGACAAAGCAAAATGGAAAGGATTTTATAAAGAACAGTGGTTACCTACTGCTGAAACTTTAATATCTGATCCTAATACAAAAAAGGAAGAAGAACCAGTTGAAGAAGAAGTTAAGAAAGAAGAAGTTAAGGAGGAAATTAAAGAAGAACCAGTTGAAGAGAAAAAAGAAGTAGGATTTGAGAAAAAAGAAATTAATTTAGAAGAAGTTTCTTATAATGATTTATTAAAGATTGCTAAGGAAAGAGGAATTAAAGCAGGAGGAATGAAAAAACAAGAGTTAATTGAATTATTAAAATAATTATTTTATAATTATAAAGGGAAGATTTAGCGGTATTTCTTCCCCTCGTACAAAAAAATACCGCTATTATTTATAATTTAAACAATACCGCTATGAAATTAAAAAACATTATTTTCCATGGAGTAATCAACAATGAAACAAAAAAAGAAGAAAGTAAATTCATTAATGCTGTGAATTTTTTGTCTACACAAGATTTACCGATTAAAAAGAGTTATAGTTTAGTTAAGTTATTAAAACAATTAAAAGAAAAGTTAGAAGTATTTAATGAGGCTAAAATGAATTTGTATAAGAAGTATGGAGAAGAAGATAAAAAAACTCAGCAAATAATTGTTAAACAAGAAAATATGGCATCATTTAATAAAGAGTATACTGAATTATGCGAGCAGGAAGAAGAATATAATTTTAGTAAAATTGATATTCTTCCAGAAGATAATATAAAGATTAAAGCAGATTATTTAGTCGAGTTAGAAGATATAATTAATATAAAATAGTTTATTTCTACAGCTCTTACTGAGAGCTGTGATAAGTAAATTATTATGCAAAACATACAATCTTATATTAGTAGGCTAGAAGACAGGAAGAATAATTTAGAACGTGAGATTCAAGAAGCTGAATCTTATTTAAATAAGTTAGTAAAAATGATTAACGAAAAAAAAGATAGACTTCAGGAGCAGAAAAGGATAAACTTAGAAGCGAGAGAAGTTATGCAAAGAAATTTAATGGCAGGATATATTAAGTAATTAATTTTATTCTTATGGCAGAAGACGCAGTTAGAGACGATAATAATGTTCCTGTTATTATGGGAATAAGTACAGTTGATGGTACGCCTACATTAATTCATGTAAATCCTGAAACAGGTGCTTTAAAAATAGAATCTTAATTTTTTTATTATGGCAAATGCAGTAAGAGACAATAATTATGTTCCAACTATTTTAGGAGTTTCTTCCGTAGATGGAGTAACGCCTATTCCAATAAAAGTAAATCCTGTTACGCACGCTATAAAAGTTGAGGGAGCTGGAGGAGTTTCTGGTCCTGAGTCTTCAACTGATAATGCAATTGTTAGGTGGAGTGGTACAGGAGGAGACACTTTACAGGATTCAAGTATATTAATAGATGATTCAGATAATATTACAGGAGTTACTAGTATTACAGTTGGTAATACAGGTTTAACAGTTGGAAGTTCTGTTCCTTTTAGTGATTCATCTGGAACATTAACATTACAGAATATAGATGCTTTAGATGCTACAACAATATCTACAATAGAAAATTCTATATCAGCAGGTTTAAGTTGGGGTGATTCTGTCACAAGTTCAGACAATGAAACGTCAGAAGGATTAACTTTAACATTAAGTAATACACAAGATAATGCAGAAGAAATTTTAGTATTAAATACTGGAACGTCAGCACAAGGACATAAAGCTTTACAAATAACAGCAGCGGGAGCAAGTACAAGTCAGTATGGTGCTTATATTGATATGAGTACAACAGGAACAGGGACAGGATTATATGTAACAAGAACTTATTCATCAGATGACCAAGATGGTGTTTTAGCAAAGTTTGTTGCTGTTGGTAATTATAATATGGCTGAAAATGATTATAGATGGATTTATGATGATGCTGATTATGGAGAATTAAAATTAGGAACTAATAATGATTATTATGTAGCAGGTTCTTCTTCTAATGATCAACCATGGTTAGCATTATTTGATACAGGAAATAGGGCTTCTACAAGTACAATGTCAGTTGGAGTTCAAGGATCCGATACAAGGTTTGTTATTAATAATGACACAGCAACGAATCATTTTGGATTAAACGTATATACTGGTAGAAATTTACAAAATCAAGATGGAAGTGCTTCTATTTCTAGAAGAATATATGCGACAGGAACAGGAACAACAGCAGGAAGTAATGTTTTACAAATACGAGAAATAAATAATACAGATGGTTCATCTAATCATACAAGTACAGCTAAATGTTTTGATGTTTATAGGTTAACGTCAAGAGGAGCGTCTGCTACATGGAATCACTCAGGAGATTTAGTAACTATAAGAAATGTAATTACAGGAAGTGGAGGAACATTAAATGATACTGCGGTGTTATTAAACATACAACAAGATGATGAAGCTACAGGTTATCCTATAAGTGTAACACAAGCAGCAGTTACAGATACAAACTTTAAAAAGATAGCAAGTTGGGCAGGTGTAACATTATGGGTATCAGATGGTACTACTCCTAATGGAAATTTAACAGGAACAGCAGGAGACGTGTGTTATAATGGTGCTAGTAGTCAGCCATTTTATTGTACAGGTACAACTAATTGGACAGGGATGTAATAAATGTATATACTGATAATAATTAAAATTTAATTAAAAAAATATGGCACTTACAAAACAATATGTTTATAAGGAGTTATCTGTTCCAAAAGCTTATGCTACAATAACAGGATTATCTGCTATTAAAGTTGTAAATGGAGACAAAAAATTATCCTTAGATGTAAAAATAGGGATATATCCAAACAGTAATAAGACGAATATTTTGGAAGAAAGTGAGGTTAAAATTGTTTTATCTTATAATGATGCAACTATTAAGTATTCTGATATTTATGATGCGATAAAGAAAAATGCTGAATGGTCAGATTGGAAAGATTGTTAATTTATAAAAATGACTAAGTTTAAATTATCTCAGGTTGTAACAAAACCTGTGGAGAATAAATTAGCTCCTACATGGTTAGGTGGAGAGCAGTCAAAGATTAAAGCTAAGAACATTGTAGTTAATCAGGCGTTAATTGATTCATTAGTAAAAGCTGGAGTTTTTAGAAGTTATCCAATCACTACAGTAAACGCAGCAACTTATGATTTACTTGAAACTGACTATATTTTACATGTCACATATACAGTGACAGGAGCAGTTACAATAACATTACCAACAGCACAAACTGTCACAGGAAGAAGGATTATAATAAAAGATGCAGGAGAAAACGCTACAATAAATAATATTACAATTGACACAGAAGGAAGTGAAACAATTGACGGAGATGATACAGCTATAATAAATGGAGATTATGATTCAATTGATTTATATTCAGATGGAAGTAATTGGTTTATAACTTAAAAAAAATCTAATGGCATACATAGGAACAAAAAAAGATTTGGCTACAGGAGTTGATATGGGTATTGATTATGCTCATCATGAAGCCCATTCAGGTACTCATTATAATATTACAGATTATGTTGATTTAGCTATAAACAATGTTAGGGATATACAGATAACAACACCTAATACTACAAAGTGGGATCATTTTATTTTCTTACTTAATACTGAGTCTGAAACAGAATGGTGTATTTATGAAGGAGTAACTATAAACACTCCAGGTACAGATGTTACTGCTTTTAATAATGATAGGAATAGTGCTAATACAAGTGGTTTAGTAATAAAAGAGATAGATAATAGAAATGTAGCAAACGCAAATTCTGATACAGATGTATCAGGAGCAACGTGTATTAAAGTAGGAATAACAGGATCAGGGAAAGATGCAGGAGTTAGATTAAGGTCAAGCGAAATAATTTTAAAGCAGAATACAGATTATTCTATTAGGTTTATAGCGAATTCAGCAGGGTTTGTAAATTATGATTTTGAGTGGTATGAGCATACGAATTTAATATAATTTTTAATATTAAAATATGTTAGCAATTATTAACACTCTATGTAGAAATTTTATAATAGATATTTAATAAAGGATTATGAGTTCTCATATTACAGAGAAAGAATGTAGAGAATTAAGGCATAATACATTGACACAAGTTAATCAGCATATATTAAAAAATGAAGAAAGAATGCAAGAAATAGATAATATATTAAGAGAAATACAGGTAAGTGTTTCAAGTAATAATGAGAAACTTAAAGGATTAGAAGATTTTAATTTTGCACAAAGGGGGAAGAACGATCATGTTGAAGATGTTTTATCTACACTTATGACTAAACAATTGTTTTTTTGGATTATAGGAGGAATATGTAGTGGTTGTATTATTGCTTTGAATTTTTTAAATAATAATTTACAATCTCAAATTGATAGGAGAGAGGCTCTTTCTGAGACTTTAAGATCTGAAATAAGAGATGATTTAAAAGAGATAAGGAAAGAAATAAATAATATAAGTTATAAATTAAACGATGATAGTATTTAATATATTTTTAATCCAATTGTTGTTGACTCTTTTTAATATAATTTATTCTATAAAAATGTTAGTAACAATTAAGTTAAAAAAATTTCATTCTATTATTTGTAAGAATATTTTATTTTCATCTATAGTATTTTTTATTATAAATACAATGTGGCAATTATCAGGAGGAAACACAGCAGATGATTTTAATATATTTACATTTGATTATTGGGGCTGGATTATTTGGGAATATCATTTTATTATTGTATTAACATATTCATTGTATAAAATAGAAACTTTATTTTATAAAAAATAATTATGAAAAAAATACCGCACAAGTTAATGATAGGATTACCTAACGCAAGTGGGTTTTTTCCTAAAGAAGTTGTTGAAAGTTTATTAATGTTAAGGAAGAATGTACCAACAATGGTACAAATTGTAGAAAGACAAAGGATAGATAAAGCAAGAAATTATATTGCAATGCAGGCTTTAAATGCAGGGTGTACGCATTTATTGTTTATTGATGATGATAATCCTCCGCCTGTCGATACAATAGAGAAGATGTTAGAAGACGATAAAGATATAGTATGTGCTCCTATTCCTACAAGATCTCCTGATGAAAAAGGTAATTATAAATTATGTATCTTCACAAAAGAAAATAGAGATGACTTAGGAGGAATGACTCTGTATAATAATATTGAAAAGGTTGATACAACAAATGGAGTAGTAATAAAAGTTGAGGGATGTGGCATGGGATGTACCATGATAAAGCGAGAAGTATTAGAAAAGTTATTTAAAAAGTATGATGGTAAACCTTTTGAGTTTGGAGATAAAATCTTTTATAGTAAGGACAAGAAGAAGAATCAACGTAGAACAATGAGTGAAGACATGGAGTTTTGTGAAAGAGCAATGAATGAAGGATATGAGATCTGGTGTGATACAAGATTGAGACCGAAACATTTATCAACACCAAGGTACACGCAATTTTCTGATCATTATATAAAATAATATGCCAAAACCTTTATTATCCATAGACGACTTTTCAGCAGGAATTATAGATGATGAAACTGTTCAAGCGTCTAATGGGTTTCAGAAAGCAGTTGAAGTAGATATTTATGATAAGCCTGGAATACTGAGACCGAGTTTTCAGTTAACAGAAGAGTCAACTACAGCAGGATTAATTACAGCGATGGATGTTTATGATGGAGACGGAACAGAGAAGTTGTATGGATTTGATGGAGAGCGTGTTTATAAGCGTACGAATAATATTTGGTCAGAAGATAGAGTTTTATCAGGAACAACAGCATTACTTGATACACCTGATATGTTAACATGGAATGGATCAGTTTGGTATGCAACAAAAACAGATATAGGAAGATTAAATGGAATAACTTATGACGATGATTATTTAACAACAGTTTTATCAGGAACGCTTCCAGCACAAGATGATAAGTGGAAGCCGTTAAAAGGATTTTTAGATAAGTTATATATAGGAGACGGAAGGTATGTGTCGTCTCTTGATACAGCAGGAGTTTTTACAGCAGAAGATTTAACTTTACCTAGTGGGTATAGGATTAAAGCAATGGAAGTTATAGGAGACAGATTAGCAATTGCAGCAAGTGGAAACTCATCATTTGCAGGAGACAGTTCTGCTTCTGTAGTTTTCATGTGGGATGGAGTATCAGATTTATTTGAGCAGCAGATAAATGTTGATGCAGTAGGAGGAGTTCAATCATTAAAGAATGTAGATAATATATTATATTTATTTGCAAGGAATATAGCACCGCCAGCACCAGCAGGAATAGATATTTATTATTTTAATGGATCAGATTTTGAGTTATTAAAAACTGTTCCAGCAGCAGAAGGAGCAACTGACTCGTGTAGGATGTATGTTAATGCGGTTGCAAATTGGAATAATAATGTATTGTTTGGTTCTTCTAAAGTTTCAGGGAGTTCTAACCAATTACATGGAGTATGGAAATGGGGAAGAATTAATAGAAACAGTCCACGTTCTTTAGTGATGGAAAATAAGATTAGTAGTGGAGAGTCAGTAAATATTTCAGTTAGTTCAATTGAAGTATTTGATGATAAATATTTTGTAGCGAATGAACAAACAAATGTAGACACAGGAGGAGTTATATATGAGGTAAATACTGCATCTTCTGCTTTATCTTTTACAGGAACTTGTAGACATAATTCTTGTTACCAAATTGATACAAGTCATTATATTAATTTTTTTCTTTCAGAAAATAATGATGGGTTTGTACAAGTATTTAATGTTGATACATCTACGAATGATGTAACAACAGCTGGACCTGCTTTAGAGTTTGATACACAAGAAAACTCTTATAATTCTTGTTACGGAATTGATACTACTCATTTTATAAATTTCTGGGCAGGAAAAGATGATGATGGATTCGTGCAAGTATTTGAAGTTAGTACTAGTACAAAGTATGATGTTGAAACGAATAGTAATAAGTTTGAGTTTAATACTCAAAATTCTACATTTAATAGTTGTTGTCAGATTGATACAAATCATTATATAAATTTTTCTCAGGGATCAGCTTATATTATAGAAGTTGATACATCAGCTCAGCTTGTAACTACATCATCAGATAAATTAGATTTTGATACTAATTCAGGACTTTATAATGAATGTTTATTAATAGATGCGAACCATGTTATTAATTTCTGGAGAGATACAGACGGAGATGGACAAGTACAGATATTTGAAGTTGACACTTCTACATGGGAGATAACAACAGTAGCAGCAAGTTTAGAGTTTGATACAGAAAGTTATGCGTTTGGATCAGGTTATAAAGTAGACGATAATCATGTTATTTTCTTTTGGGATGGAAGTTCTGGGTTTGATGGGTTTGTGCAAACATTTGAAGTAAACACAACTACATGGGCAGTAACTACAGCAGCAGCAAGTTTAGAGTTTGATACACAAACAAATGCTTATAATTCTTGTTATAAAGTTGATACAAACCATTTTATTAATTTCTGGATGGGAGTAAATGATGATGGGTTTGTGCAAACATTTGAAGTAAACACAACTACATGGGCGGTAACTACAGCAGCAGCAAGTTTAGAGTTTGATACAGTACAAGCAGAGTATAATGGATGCACACAAGTTGATGATAATCATTTTATAAATTTTTGGAGTGGAGATAGTGATGATGGGTATGCACAAGTATTTGAAGTTAATACTTCTACATGGTCTGTTTCTACAGCAGCTGATAGGATAGAGTTTGATACATCTTTAGCTAAATATAATAAACCGCAGAAGGTAGATGATTCATCTATTATAAATTTCTGGGAAGCAGATGATACAGTAGGAAGAGCAAAAGTATTTAATGTTGATACTTCTACATGGGTTATTTCAGATAAGGGAGTAATACTAGAGTTTGAGACTGGATCTTTTTCTACATATAATTCTTCGTGTGAGGTAGACACAAATTATTTTTTAAACTTTTGGCAAGGCGACGATTCAGATGGGTTTGTGCAATTATTTAAAATAGATACAAGTAACGATTTATATTCTGTATCTACAGCAGCAGCGTGGTTAGAGTTTGATACAGCGGATGGAGAGTTTCATAGTTGTCATGGAATTGATACTAACCATTTTATTAATTTCTGGCAGGGAGCAAGTAATGATGGTTTCGTACAGGTGTTTGAAGTTAATACGACAACATGGGAAGTAACAACTGCAAACGCAAGTTTAGAGTTTGATACAGCGGAAGGACAATATAATTCATGTGAGCAGCTTGATTCTAATCATTTTATAAATTTTTGGGAGGGTGATGCAGACGATGGGTACACACAAGTATTTGCAGTTAATACTTCTACATGGGCTGTTTCTACAGCAGCTGATAGGTTAGAGTTTGATACAACTTTTGGAAGATATAATTCGTGTGTAAAGGTTGATACAAATCATATTATAAATTTCTGGAGAGGATCAGGAGATGATGGGTACACACAAATATTTGAGGTTAATACTTCTACATGGGAGGTTTCTACAGTAGCAGCAACTTTAGAATTTGATACTGCAGATAATGCTTATAATGAATGTTTATTAATAGATGATAATCATGTATTAAATTTTTGGCAGGAGAATGATGCAGCAAAAGCACAAGTATTTGAAATTGATACTTCCACATGGGCTATAACTACAGCAGAAGATGTATTAGAGTATGCAACAAGTTATTCTGGAGGGTATTTATCAGCTTTTCAGATTGATACTGGATCTTATATAACATTTTGGACTGATACAAATACAGATGGATTTGCTCAAACTTTTACTGCTAATATACCAACAGGAGTAGTTTATAGAGTTGATGCGTTATCTACTACAACAGGTAACACAGGAGCGTATGTTGAAACTCAGCAGTATGAGTTGACTCAAGATGATGATAAAACTTTAATAAAAGGAGTAAAAGTATTTGCTAAACCTTTGCCAGATGGTACAAGTATAGATGTTTCTTATTCAATAGATGAAGCGAGTTATGTATCGTTAGGAACAATTACTAGTGCAAATCAAGATGATATATTGTATGGTATATACAAGAGAGGAGAAAGATTACAAGTTAAACTAGAAATGACAAGTAATGGAACTAATTTGCCAGAAATATATAAAATAAATATTTATTGATTAAACTTTAAAGATGGCTAATAATCAAACTTTTGGAGATTTATACGGACACGTTGAGAGTTTATTATCTGATACATCACAGACTACATTAGTAAAAAACTTAATAAATGATGCTTATGCAAAAGCAGCGGCACATGCTAGTTTATTAGATAAAGGAACAAATTATCAATTAACAGGAGCTAACCAATGGATTTACGCATTATCAAGTGATGTAAGAAAAATAAGAACAGTACGTATTATAGAAACAGATACATCGGGAACAGCTACAGCGACAACGTCTGATAAGTTAGTAGATAGTGCAGCATCGTTTGGAGCAACATTAGTAAATAAAGTTGTTTATAATGTAACAGATAGTACGTTTGCTACAATTACAGCAGTTGATTCAAGTACAACATTAACAGTTGATTCAGATATATTTGCATCAGGAGAAGCGTATCAGATAGGAGATGGAAACGTTTATCCTGGATCAGAAGTAGTTAGTGAGGAAGACTGGAACATATTGAAGTCAAACCAGAATGAGAGTACATCTGATAATTTACAAAAGTTTTTTATAAGGAATACGAATATAGAGTTGTATCCTACACCGTCTACAGCTAACCATTTACTTGCAACAACGTATAGTAAAGAAGTAGCATATTTATCGGATGATGCAGATGAGCCTTTATTACCGAACCATCAAAGAGTATACTTAACATATCCAGCATTAGCGTTTATGTATCGTAAGAGAGAAGAATTAGGAATGGCTAGAGAGTATGATTCGTTATGGAGAAATGCGTTATTTGAGATTAAGAAGTATAACACATCAGAAACAGAGGGAATGACAGTTAGTTTAAATGAGTCTAGTAAAATCATAATAGATGATTCTAGGAATACTCTTATTACAACATCTTATTAATATATAAATTATGGCACAAAAAACATATTGGGTAGTAGTCGAAAGAGAAGGTAGACTACTTGTTATGGCAAAAAAAGCAGACAGTGCAAAAGAAGCAAGAGAAGCTTTAGGAGGAAAGTATGCTAGTTCTAATAAAGATAGTGCATACACAAAAAGAGATGAGTACAAAGAAAAAGCAGAAGCACCTGAAGCTAAAACTGTTACAGGGACTCCTAGTAATGTAGATCAATTTGGGCGTACTTCTGGAGGACAGTATGCTAGGTATGTTGTTGTAAAAGAAGGAGATGATTATGTTATAAAAACAGTGATGACTCCTGATAATTCAAAAGCAGAGAAAGATAGGATTCAAAAAAGTTTAAATGGAGTTTATGCGTCAAATGCTTATGATACAGCTAATAGTGCTAGAACTGAGTTATTAGCAAAAGATGCAGGAATGACTACAGGTGAATATCAAGCTAAATTAAAAGAAGAATCTGAGTTTAAGCAAAAAGCAATAGAAGAAAGAGAAAGAAGAGAAGCAGAGGAAAGAGCGAGACAAGAAGCAGAAGCAAAGCAAAGAGAGGAGGATGCGTTTAAACAGAAGGCAATACAGGAAAGAGAAAGAAGAGAAGCGACGCCATCTGAGCCAACAGGGGTAGATGAGTTTAAGCAGAAAGCAATAGATGAGAGAGAAAGAAGAGAAGGAGGAACATCTTTAGAAGAGTTTAAGGCTAAGATTGAAGCAGAGAGAGCTAAGCGTGCAGAGGAAGAAGCAGCAAAGCAAGCACGTGTACAGGAAAGATCAGCAGCAGCTCAGTCACAGATTGAAGCTTTCAAAGAAAAGTTAAGACAAGCTAAACAAGATGGGCAAGCTACGCCTGATGAGATTTCTGAGAGAGCAGCTGAAACAGGAGAAGGATTATCTGATAGGTTAAAAGGAATATTTGAACAGAGAAAAGCAGAACAAGCAGAAGCAGCACAGGCAGCAGAAGCTAAGAGAGCAGAGCAACAGAAAGCGTATGAATCTAAGATAGAAGGGTTTTTAAGTGGAGCAGAAGAAATTCCTACGCAAGAACCTGAGACAGTTGAGGAGAGTGAAGCAATGAAGAAAATAGAAGAAGCAGCAGCAAGAGAGCGTGAGTCAATGGATAATTTACTTAATTATTTAAAAGAAGAGCCAGCTGAGTCATCGGTTGAAAGGTACAAGAGATTACAGAAGGAAGCAGGAAGAGAAGAATTAATTAAGAGTAGAGAAGATACGTTTAAACAAGTTCAGAGAGTTGGTACATTATTAGATGAGTTAGAAGGAGATATACAAGAAAGAGGAGAAGATGTAGGAATTACAGGAGCACAGGCTAGAAGGATTGAAGCAGCAGAACGTGAGCCGTTAACTGAACAATTAAAAGAATTGAATAGGTCGTTAGAGTTACAGAATTTACAGTTATCAGATGTAGACGATGAGATTAGTATGTTGTCTCAGTTAGGAGCTAAAGATGAAGCTGACAGATTAGATAAGTTAAAACAGATTGCATCAATGCCAGGATTAACTAGTTCAGAGAAAGAAATGGTATCACAGCAATTAGCAAAAGAAACAGAAGAAGCTACATTAAAGAGACAAGAAAGGCAAGCCAAAAAAGAAGCATTAGATAAAGGATTAGAAGAAATGCGTAATACAGCGTTAGAGTTAGGAATTATTACAGATAAGTTTAGTGATGTTGTTGAATCAGCTTATAATTTATTTGAAGCAGGAGAAGATCCGCAGGTTATTTTATCAAGAGTATCTGCGGCTGTATCTAGCAATCCAAAGTTTCAAGATGCAATTAAGTTAGGTATAGCAAAAACTAATGCAGAAATACAACAGAAATTAGCTAGTGCCTCTAAGTATAGAGCAGATGCTATAGCAAGTCAGGCAATGGATGATTCAGGGTTTGATGATAAAGGATTTTCTGCTCAAGATTTGATAGAAATAAAAGATGACTTTATTAAAGATGCAAGATCAGGAAAGTCTAGAGAGCAATTAGAAAAAGAATTACAAGGAGAAGGAATAAACCCGTTTAGTTCTGAAATAAAACAGTTATTAGATGATGTTTATACTTCACAACAGGCAGCAAAGTATAAAGAAATGACAGCTTCTTTGGTTGGAAAAGTGGAAGCTGGAGTACAAAGAGATTATGATATAATTGATTTAATTAGTTTAATATCTAAAGGAGTAGATAAAGGTGAAGAGTTAAAAGGAAAAGCAATTGAAAAAACAAAAGAAACAGCACAAGCAGCATCTGAAGGAGCAGGGTATTTAAAGGATTTATATGATATTTTATTTAGCCAATAATAGTTTAACTTTAAAATATGGGAAAATATTCTAAGTATTCACAAGGGGCTAGAGCGTATACTAGGTTTGACATGGATGATGTATCAGAAGAAAAGATTGTTGGAGGTAAGTACGCAAAGTATTCAATGAGAAATAGATTAAAGGATACAACATTACAAGAGAAAGAAGGGTTTATAACTAGTCTTGCAAAGAAGGGAGGTAAAGTTGCATTAAATTTAATAGATAAGATGAATGTTGCTTCTTATGCAGTAGGAGGAATGTTAGCAGGAAAGACTGCATCAGAAGGAGTAAAAGAAAAAATATCTCCTTCTAAAGTGTTTGGAATAACTAACCCAGTTACAGCTTTAGCAATAGATGTTTTCACTGATCCGTTAACTTATTTAACACTTGGAGTTGGAGCAGGAGCGCAGGCTGTAAGCAAGACAGGAAAGGTTATATCTGGAACTACAAAAGTTGCAGGTAAAACATTATCTAAAAAAGGAGCAACTAAATTAGCTAGTATAGTTAAGTCAGGAATAGATGATGCAGCTAAGAAGTTAAAAATTCCAAAGAATAAGTTACCATCTAAAGTAATAGATGATGTATTTGATAATGCAAAAGTTTCAATGGCAAAAGCTATAGAAAAAGATGCTAAGCTTGTTTCTAAGTTTGGAGTAGGATTACAAGTTCCGTTTACTAGTTTTAAGATAGGAGCTCAATTACCTGTACCTGGAGCGGTGGCTGATAAGTTAGCAGCAACAAAAGCAGGACAGATAGCAGGAAAGTTAAAGACTTCTTTAGATAATGTTTTCTCTGCACAAACAAGAAAGATCTTAAATTCAGATCAGCCGTTAGCAATGAAGGAAGCAGCGTTACAAGCTATAAGAAATGTTAAAGACGCAAAAGGAGGAGTACTAAATTTTGTAGGAGACACGTTGCAAAAGATTGTAAAGAAGAGTGGAGAGAAATCTTTTGATAGAGCGAGTTTCTTTATTGAATCAGTAAAGAACGGATCAGCTTCAAAGATAGTAAAAGAAGCAATTGATTTAATAGATGATTCTGTAAACGTAGGAAGGTTAACAAAAAGAGAAGGAAGAAATATAAAGGAAGCAGTGAAGGAGATTGTACCTGTAACAAAGAGAATAGAAAACGAACTTATAGAAGAAGGTATATTAAAAGGAACAACAGATATGGCGTACTTTCCACGTGTAAGAGATTTAGAAGACATGGTAGGTAAAACTTTTTCTATAGGATCGCCAGGAACATTGAAGGCAGCAAAGCTAATGCCAAGAAGTATAGTTGAGTTAATAGAGAAAGGAAAAGGAGGAGAAAGAGTTATAGCTAAGTTAAAAGGTAGAGGAGCTAAAGTTATAGAAGAACCTGTATCAGCTGTAGCTAAGTTAGGGAAGGAAGAAAAAGCATTGAAACTTGGAGAAGAATTAAAGTTTATATCTAAGAAAGAAGCGACTCAAGCTAAGACTAAAGTTGCTAAGAAGTTTGATACAGCAATTGATGCTAATAAGAAGTTAATAAGAGAAGCAAGAGCAAAGATAGCTAAATTAAGAGAGTATGACCCTAGTGCTGTTAAATCTTTAAAAGGTACAATTAAAGAATCAGAGAAAAAAATAACAGAATTAAAGATTAAAAAAGTTAAGGATCTTAAAAAGATAATAGAAGAAATTAAAGAAAAAACATTAAGAAAAACAGGATTAAAGCATATTCCTTCAGTTACACAGTTAGACAATAAATTGAAAACATTACGTAAAAAAGCTTCTTCATTAAAAGGAAAGATAACAAATTACAATAAAGTTATATCTAAAACTAAAAATGAAATTATAAAAGAAGATTTAAAGAAAAAAGTAAAATCACTTGTTACAAAATTAGAACCTCAATTAGATGATATTAAAGAGTATGAAAAAATACTTGATGCCAAAAAAGAAATAATGAAATTAAAAAGTGAAACTCCATTAGCAGGACAGAAGACAATACCGCAGTTACAACAACAAATTAAAGCAGCAGAAAAAAGAATAGCTAGTCTTAGAGTTGAGAAAGTTAAGAAACTTACAGATGTTCAACGTAAAGTACATGATGGAAATATTTATACAAAGAAAGGCAGAGTATTTGAAGCAAAAGAAATAACTAAAGACCAGATTGAAAAACGTACAGGAATCAAGTATGAAGGAGCGTTATCGTCATTAGCTAAAGGATTAGCACGTACAGGTAATACTCTTGCTACAAATCGTGTAGTAAAAGGAATGATAGAGAATGTAGGAACAATTAGAGGATTAGGTATTAAGAAGATTGTAAGAGGAAAAGGAACAGAGTTAGGGTACAAAAATTTATATGATTTAACAGGAAGATTACCAGCAGCTAAAGGGTACCAGATTCCTATTGATGTAGCAGATATGTTTAAAGGGTATTTAAGGTTTGCATCAGAACCAAGTGAAATAGATAAGTTTATGAAATCATTTGTTGATCCTATACAGAACTGGTGGAAAGGTATGGCATTAACAGGAGTAGCGTATCATACAAGAAACTTTGTATCTGATTCATTTAATATGTGGTTAGGCGGAGTAAAGAATCCGTTCACCTTAACTAAGGATATGTTTACATACCTTAGAACTACAGGAATAGGAAAGATAACAGGGAAGCTTGCACCGAAAGAACAAGCATTAATAAAGAGGGCTAGAGAGTTAGGAGTAACAGATCAAACTTTCTTTGGATCTGAGATAGCACAGTCTATAGTAGACCAAGTTAAAAAGCCTACATTTAATCCGTTATCGTCTAAAGGATTTTTAGTTAGAGGATCAAGATCTTTTGGTGAAGCAAGTGAGAACGCAAGAAGGTTTGGATTGTTTATGGATCAAGTAAGAAAAGGAAAGTCAGCACGTGAAGCAGCAGATCATGTTAAGAAGTTTTTATTTGATTATACAGATTTATCGTTTACAGAACGTACATATTTCAAGAGATTCATTCCTTTCTATACGTTTACTAGAAAGAATTTACCGTTACAAGTTGAATCATTAATAACTCAACCAGGGAAGTTAGCAACGTTAAGTAAAATTGAAACAGCTATAGAACCAAAGAACGCAGAAGAGATTAAGAAAGAACTTCCTGAATGGTTAAGAGAGGCACATCCGATTGTGTTACCATGGAAAGATAAAGATAATAATCCTATAGTAATCAACGCAGAAGGAGTACTTCCTGTGTATGATGTTAGTAGATTAGCTAATAAACCATTTAAGGAAATACTTAATATGGTAAGTCCATTTATTAAAGTTCCATTTGAGTTAGCGTTTAATCAAGATACGTTCAGAGATTTTACTAAGATAGTTAAAGCAGCCGAAGAGAATGAAAGTGTATTACTAGATTTATTTGATACAAAAGGAGCAAAGACTAAGACTAAGTTTATGGGAGGATTCTTTAATGAGGTACAGTCTAAGATTATAAAAGATGCAGTTAGACCATTAAGGGATATAGATAATTATTTTGAACCTGGACGTACAGATAAAGAAAGATCTGATCAATGGCGTAGAACATTAAGGTTCTTATTATTATCTGCACAGCCTATAGATGTTGTGAATCAAGCATCGTTTAATCAGTACTTAGATGATAAGCGTAAAGAAGATTTATTAGACCTTTACAGAAAGACGTATAAGAAAGCAGTAGACGGTAGTGAGATAGAACAAAAGAATTTAGGAATACTACAAAAAACTTACTTCAAAGATTTAGGTATAACTCAAGAAGAAATAGAGTCAACTATTAAGAAAGCTAATATAGAAGTTATTAAATACAAAGATGCAGTTGAGTTAATAGATGAAGCTATTAAAGAAAGAAGAGGATTAAATAGAGAGGAGAAAGCATACATTGTAAATAAATTAAATAAATTCTATAAGACAAACCAATCTAAAAGAATACTTAAAGACTTAGAAGAAAAGTATAAAGAACGGTTAAAGTTATATTACAAATTTAAATAACACATTATGAGTAAATTATCTAAATCTTTTTCATTAAAAGGTACAGGGAAGAAGTTTGCCATTGGAGCTATGGTTGCTATGCTTGGAGCATTTGCTACATTCTTAGAAACAGAGATAGCAAATATAGATTTCGGTGCATTCACAGAATTAATTGTTGCTGTTAACTGTATAGTAGTTAACTCTATACGTAACTTCGTAAGAGAGATTAAATCTTAGTTGGTTTTTTATAGTTCTATTTTTACATTTGTCATACGTTCTAGTTCTTCGCATATAAGAGACTCATACTTTTCAGTAGGAAGTTTACCACTGATTCATAACATAACGATCTATGAATAATCTTTGATCGTCATGTTTTGAATTAGTATGTTCTAATGCTTCAGCTATAGAATTAAGCATAATAGGCAACTCGTTTTCTGTATAAACAGATTCAGTTGTATTCATACCAGGTTCTTTGTAACTTAAAATGTATCCGCCTTCTGCTCTACGGATTGAGATTCTGTCTTGCATAATTGATAAAAGTTAAGATGATTAAAGTAAGCACACTCTATTTTGTTTAGACTTATACCTGTATTAGTATGAAGCATATTTTTGTACCAGTACAACTGAGACAAGACTTGTTCTGGGTTCTCTTGATTAGCGTACGGTTTAAAGTCTAAGATCCAAACAATATCTTCCTTAGGATTATACCTAATAAGATCTATTAATCCAGATCTATTTTCTTTATAATTCCATACTGGGATTTCTACAGCTATAGTATAAGGATCATTATGCATAAAATGGTTCTGTACTATAGGATGCATCATTCTTTTCTTCCCTAAGAACCCTGCTACTCTACAGATATTCATTACACTACTACTTGTTTCTTCGTACTCAAGTCCTTTTATTATATCACATTTACTACACCCTAACTCTAAATCTTGTCTCCCTTTAATTAGACAAGTTGAAAGGTGGCTGAATAGTTTAGATACAGTTTCATTCTCTTGCTTCTCAAATATTTTAGCCCTAGCTCTGAATGGATACTTAATCATGTACCCGTTACGTTCTTTAATGTAATCTCTTCCTACGATCTCAGTTTCAAAGTATTTAGTCATGGTTTATTTTAAATTGTTTTTTAATAGCGTACTTAATTAATTCACACATACTAGTACTATTTTCTTTAGCTATATTTTTTAGTTTGTTTCTATATTCTTTGGTACACCGAAACATTATCCGAGAATTATACTTCTTATGAAACATATATTATATTAAAATGGTAAATCTTTTACATCTATAGTAGGTTTAGCTTTTTCTCTTACTAAGTTAATCATATTCTTACATGCACCAGTCTTAACAAACATATCTTTAATGTACTCGTCTTTAGTACGTTTATCTTTCATTTTCTCTGCTAATATTTTTTGTTGTAAACTCATAATTAATTAGTTAAATAATACTGAAATGTCCCACATATTTTCTTTAAACTCGTTCTTGATTCTAGGGATTTCTATAGCTACTTCTTTCATGTGATCTAGAGATATGCTTCCTTTTTCGTATGCTCTCTTAACGATCCATACAGGTAAAGCATAAGCGGTATTAATTTCTCTAGGTCTGAAATGATTGATAGTAACATAAGAAATCCCTCCACATTTTTCTACTTTTTCTAAAGCTGTTATCTCATGGTCTCTGTCTCTAAAAAAACTCTTGAAGTTAAAAGTCTTAACAGCTTTATTTATCTTTTGTTCCATGGCATAAAACTTTCCATCACACAGACACCAACTATCATAAGGCTTCCTACAATAACCGGTGTCTGGAATCTTCCACCATATACCATGTTTATCATTCTGCTTAAGATAATGATTAAAAGATCTTTTAAGTTCTGTTTGATATGTTTTCTCTTGTCTTGCCATAAGATTGTTTTAAGAATTGATTCATTTTAATTTAAAAAAATAGAATTATCTTCTGAATCATATCCTCCTAGAAAATCCTCATAAAAAATTTGATCATTTGATGCTGTTTCTATCTCATACAAATCCCGCCAAACATGATTTGAAATTTTATTAATCTTTTTAAAATAAGTTTCTTTAGAAGAATAATCTTTCTCTTCAATTATAATAGCATCATTGTAATTTGGATATGATTCATATTTCTTTTGGTCATCATCATCAATATGAAACCATCTTATTCCTACCCCCATCCCTCCAAGTCCACCTAAAAGTATTCTTTTTTTAAATAAATCATTTGCTATAACAAAAGATGTATACCCATAAGAAAGACCTGGTCCATCTTTTAAAGCTTTTTCAATATTTTTTTTAGCTATTGTTTTTTTCATAATAAGTTATAGTTAATTAATTTAAAAATTAGAATGGTAAGTCTTCTGTTTTAATTTTAGATTTTGTTGGATCTTCTATTTCTTCTTTAGGTTCATCATTAAAAACATCGTTAACTACTTCTTGCATCTCTTCTGATTTCTCATTGTTTGTTTCTTTTCTTTCATCTAAGAAAGCTAATAACTCCTGATCAAGTTCTACTGCTTTAGCGTAATCTTTATCATCAAAGTCTTTAGCTTCAAACTTAGGAACTTTGTATTTGATTGAACCTTTCTTTCCTTCTTCTGTACCAGATACAATGATTGATTGAGCTTTTGTATTAATTTTCTTGTTGATCCATGCAGATAAAGCTGCACCTTTTAATCTAAGCCTAGAGATTGTATCTTCTCCTTTAAGCTTAATATAAACAATCTTACAATACTTACCTCCAAGAGATATTACATCTTTTTTTATTTTTCTATACAATCCTGATATAAGAACTCCTTTCTTAGTTCTAATTGTAAGTTCTTCTTCAGTAGTCTTCTCTACCTCGTTAGACCATATAGCTGATTCATCTTGATCTGACCATCCAGTTATACCTGATAACTCATTTAATACAATGAACTCAATCTTAGTTCCAAGTTCAATGTTTTCTTTTTTCTCTTTGTCATAATAATCAAAGATACCAGTTTCCCCATTGAAGTCTATTAACTTCGTTGCAGGATTAATTGAGCCTGTAGTGTTTCTAGTTAGTGACATATTAAATTAATTAAATAATAAATTACTTAGCTTGGATTATTTCTGAACCTATCAAATACTTGTTTTAATTCATTAGGTAAGCCCTCTAAATGACTACACTCCGTCTTATAATATATATCCTCACACTGCTTACAACAAAACTCTTTTCTTGTTATGTTATACAATGCTCCGATATCTTTACCACAATTCTTACAATTCATAATATTTTTTTAAAAGCTCAGCCTCTCAGAAAAAAATTAAAATATTTTTTTGAACTCAATGTATTTTTAAAAAAGTGTTTCACCTATGAAAACAACCGACGATGTTTGAAAGATGAAAGGCTGAGGCTAATATTAGTATAACAAATGTCATTACATAAATCAATTAAAAAAGTCATAAAAACATCTTATGTATGCAATTGCTATTGATACAATTACTGCTATAACAAGTATCTTATTAAACTTTTCATACATATAACAAAGTGCTAAGTAAGAATAATAAAAATATTATGAATGCGAATAAAGCTAAAGATATTTTTTGTTTATGATGTTTCGCCTCAGATAATAATTTACGTTCATGGTTTGTTTCAAAGAACTTTATTCTTTCTTCTTCAACCTTAGATAGTTTTGATTCAAGTTTTGCTATAACTTCTTCTAAGGCTTTTATTGATTCTCTATCATTTTGTTTCATTAGATCGTAATTGTTTTCTGTTTCTTTAAGTTTATTTTTACAATCATTGTACAGGTATTCGTATCTACCTTGTGACCGATGATAATGTTTCAGTTCTCTTTTGAGTTCCATAATTTGTTTGCCTTTCTTTACTAAAAGAGCTGATAAGTTTTTGTCTTCTTTCATAATAAAAAAATTAAATAATAAATTAGTTGTAATAAAAAGCTACTCTCTTTTTTAGGTCACCTCGTTTCTTTTTCTTTTCATCTAAATCATTGAAGAAGTCTTCTACTGCTTCTTCTCTAAGCTTGTTCATAATAAAATTAGTTAAGAAATAAATTTGCCCAAGGTTCCATCTTAATATTCTTTAGATTCTTGTAATCTTGAAACGTAATCCTAGGAATACGTGGATCAACATTATACTTTTTACAGTACCATGCGTAATCCTTTGGTGGTGAGGCTTTCTTCTTGCAGCCTCTGAATGATGTTACTCTCATAATATAATAAATTAAAAAATAAAATTACTCTTCTAAAAACTTAATATGTTTCTCTGCTACTTCTGGTGTGAACACGTCTACATGTTCTCCTTCTATCATGTGTATTTTAGAATTAATTTGCTTAGCTAATCTAAATACATTCAATGGAGGACACACAGAATCTTTCAATGCTAAAAGAAACATTGTTCTTTGATCATCTCTTATATTTTTTATATCTTTCTTAGGTTTATTATTAAAACAATGAATAGCTTCTGATGCTGTAACACGAGACTTAAACGTGTCATCTCCCATCTTTTCATATTTGTCTCCTTGGTTCCTTTCTATATACCCTATACGTTTCTTCTCTGATATTCCTATATACCTTCTACCTAATCCTAACTTCTTTCTTATTATGTCTTCAATGCTAGCCATAACAGTAAGAAACAACTGGTCTACTGGAAGATTAATAGCCGTATCAAGCATTCCTGTATAAGGAGTGTTAATCATTCCTTTTTTTATATCAGGATTATTAGCCATCATGTTTATTACATGCGCTCCAGAATACGAATACCCTAGAAGGTTTACGTCTCCAAATGTACGTTTCATATCATTATAAACAGTCTGATAATCTTTACGTTGTTCTATATAATTTAAATCTCCTTCTTGTACTGACTTAGTAGAACTACTACCAAAACCTCTGTAATCAAAGATAACACTTCTATATCCTAATCTTTCATACTCGTCTGTCCATATTGGATACCCCATTTCTTTAGTTCCACCTAATCCTGGCGCTCCTATTATTGTTCCTCGTACCTTTGTATCAGGTTCAGTTAATGTAGCTTTGATGTAATCATCATGATCATCATCGTTGTAAAATAAAACTTCTGTCTTCATAGCGGTATTAATTAAATTATAAATTACTTAGTTGTATCATGGATAACTCCATTAACTCTGCCTTTTAAATATTTTCTTAAAAAAGTTATCTCTTTATCAGTTATAACTTCTTTAAATAAATGTGCTCCATATATTTCTTTAAAAGATTTTAGAGAATCTAATGCATTATGAATTTCTATATTATTTTTATTTAACTTAGCCTTCTCATGCTCTAACTTTAACCAATCTATACCTGATAAAAACTCTTGTACTTGGGAATAAGATACTTCTGGCTTAACTATTCCGTCATAAGTTTTTTGTATGTTCTTGAACATAATTAATTTATTAGTTTATAAACATGTGCATTACAACTTATGTTATCTTTACGGTTCATGAAGAATATATCTCCTCTATGTCTAAACCTTTTATTCATTGTATTAACTACTTCAAAGTATCCATTACACCTATGATCTTCCGGATAATTTGTACTCTGTAACATAACCATTTCTCCATACTTAAACTTTTTATAATCCCCCCTAGATACAAGGTCTTGTGATAATGCTATCATTCGTTCTCCATTCTTTGCTTTGTAACATTGGTCTTGTCCGCTCGCTCCTATACATGGACTAGAATCAGTTTGATACGGTACAGGATTATACGAAGTAAAATGAACCTTTTTCAGAGCTGGTTCACTCTCTATTCTAAACCCTGTAATAAAAACTCTGCTTGCTTTATTCGTCCTTGTTCATTACCCCACTTCTCTTTTAAACCTTGTAACTCTGAATTAATTACGTCTAACCTTTTCTCTATCACTTGTTTCTCTGATCTAAGTCCATCTGCTACACGATGAAACTCTTCCTGTGCTTCATGACTCATTATTATTTGTTTCTCTAACATCTTTCTCTCGTCATTAGATAACGCTAACGCTATCCTGAAAATAAGTAGAGACAACATAATCCCAATGAATAATTTGTTGTGCCACCTCTTAGCTGACTGTGGTCTGTAGTTAAACTTGTTCATAATATTTAAATTAAATTATAAAACTTAGTTAATTAAACCTTTAAGATCACACTTACAATTCTTACTCTTTAAAACTTCAACCTGCTCTTCTAATGTTTGCCACTCTTTTACTTTTCCATAAGTAAACTCCATAGTAGGAAGAGGTAATGATTTAAAATTGTATCCTCTATTCTTAGCTTCTTCTCGAATCAAAATTAATCTTTCATATAATGTACCAGTTGAATCTTCAAACTCTATAACTGCTGGATGATTTCTGTACCCTTTCTTATTCTCTGTAAGAATTTTGAATGCACCAAGACCTTCTCGCCATACTGCTACAAGATGTTTACTACATAACCTAGTTATAAGTTTTTCATGCCAAATTCTCATACTTAATTAGTTAAGATCTAAAACTGATTTCTCATACTCTCTTCTTCTCTTATCTAATTCTATATTGTTATCATACTCATCTCTACGCTTCTGCACAATACGCTCATCTAAAAAACTAGATACAAGCAATAAGTCATCTAAATCTAACTTATCAAAAGTATTAACAATATCGTCAACCTCTATTTCTTTTTTAAAGAAACACTTAGACATAGCTACATCATACCCACACTGAAAATACTCCTTATCACTTTGTGTAACAGTAGATAAGTTCTTCTTTAAATCTTTAAACGCCATCTCTGAATCTATAGAATAATTAGTTTTCATATTACTTAGTTAATTAATAATTACTTAAACCACCTCTCTAATACATCTATTACAAAAGATATAATCTGAACCGTTACATAAATTAAAATAGTACCAATAATCAACAACGAAGGTAAGAACACTATACAAAAAAGAAATTCTAAAAACATATACCTAATTTAATTAATGATTACAACAACCAAGCAGTTTTAAATCATGCTTAGGATTTTGAAATAATAATAGGTCGAATATTATTATCTCGTAGAAGGCTGTATGTAATTAGTATATATGAAAGCAAATAGAAAGTCAATAGTTTTTTATATAATTATTTAATAATCTGTTTATAATGTAGAAAATAATTTTAATTACATTTATATAATACACTTATAAACTTACCTCCTATATCTATCTTCATTTCCTTTGCTGACTTATTACACTTGTAATACTCCTCACGATTTACTTTAGGAAAAAAATCAAGCAACATAGTATTGTCATCTGCTAAATTCTTTGAATCCATAAAAAACTTACTTACCTCACTTGCCCAC
>Ga0272440_1000403_pt1 | contig 36888 bp, 25 predicted proteins | sample SSMMMBAug17_FD_192440 | JGI IMG/M metagenome (GOLD analysis project Ga0272440, IMG submission 192440) | Marine sediment archaeal communities from Little Sippewissett salt marsh, Falmouth, MA, United States - SSM-MMB-Aug17 | ecosystem: Environmental > Aquatic > Marine > Wetlands > Sediment ...
GTTCAGGCATAAAACAGATTATTTGTCACACTGGATCCAACCAGCCGACGTATCCGATTTCCTGAAAATATGGATGTTATTTTGACAGATACTGTGGGATTTATCAGAGATTTACCTGATGCCCTTGTTTCAGCATTTCAGGCAACACTCGAACAGCTCGATGATGCCGATATTCTGCTGCATGTTATCGATGCCAGCAATCCAAAATATGAGAATCATATTCAATCGGTCAATGGCATTCTGGAAAAGTTAAACATCCAACAAAAACCATGTATCAAGGTTTTTAATAAAATGGATTGCGTGCCAATTGATCAACTCAACATTTTTAAAGAAACAAGAGATAGCGTTTTGGTTTCTGCCAGGCAAAAACAGAGCCTTTCGATTTTAATCGATATGCTAGTGGAGCGTATTAAGGGCCTTTAAAAAAGAAAACCTGTTTTCAGCAATTTCTGGAATACGACAAAAACAGGATTGAAATCATTTCAGCAAACCATGCTCCACCAACAATTCCTCAAGGACATACCGCTGAAACACTCTTGCTGCCCTATGAAAAAGATAGGCATGCGATTTTTCAATATTTCCCCCGGCATCCTCACTTTCCCACCGAACGCGGTTAAGTTGCCATCGATGGCTATCATAATGTAAATCTTGATCCACAGGGGTTACTTCACCAAACATACCCGATAACAAATTGCGTTTCCAAACAGGAATACGCTGGTCGCATGGAGTTTCAATGCCGAGAATAAATCGAATAATCGAACTGATATCTTTCCACGCTTTGTGACCTTTTGGATCCTGCATCTGTTTGTTTTTTTTGGCAAACTCCTGAAAAAAATAATACAAACATTCACACGCTTCCATAGAATCTGCTGTGTTATCGCGCCACTGGGTCTTTGTGCTTTTTTTACCTGGTGTTTCAAATCGCCACTTTAAAAAAGGACGATCCGGATATGTGGCAGCCTGTACATGACCGAGGGGTTGTTGATTGCCCGGTATGTTATATTTTTCCTGAAAATTTCTCGAACGATCCTCAAGGTATTCAGTAATTATTTGTTGATGATTATTATTCAGTCGAATGGATTCCGGGCTGACACAGTTACTTTTATGCGGAATCCCGGCAAAACCATAATGAGAAAAAGTATCGGCATAAGCATGGGCTGTTATCCCCATGATGTATGGCCAGGTTTCACAGTGATCCGGCTTAAGGGCAAATAGTGCCAGTTTTTGCGCAATCAAACTATTTTTTCGGCAAAGAATCCGCTCATGAAAACTGCCATCTTCAGGTTCGTTTCCAGGTAAAAAATGAAATGGTATCCACACCCGCCATGCATCCTCATCTGAATATGGGGGCTTAATTCCTTTAAATGATGTTCTTATCGGGCGGACACATTGTTTATTTTCTATAATCACTGTGTTAACGATAGTTGCATCATTTACAAATTGGGATGCTGTAGCAATTGTATGTGCTATTTCTGATGTTAGTCCAGCAGCACGGGCCAGACAATATGTTCCATAAAAATGGATATCGATTTGCATGGTTTATTCTTCTCCTTCTTGTATTTGACCATGATGAAATAGTCTGAGGTTTCAACCGGTCTCAACCCCAGACAGTCGCTTCTAAACGAGCATTAAACATAGTCGATGCTTCTAATTGCGGAATATGTCCACAACAATCCAAAAAAAGACATTCGCATTGATGAATATTATTTTGGGCAAATTCAGCATGTGAAACCGGAATAATTGTATCATTTTTTCCCCACACGATCAGCGTGGGCATGATTAGTTGAGATAATTTTTCCTGAGTGGAAATCAAAAATGACCTTTCCTGGCCAAATACTGTCACAAAAGATTTGAGTTGGCTGAGAAAAGCATAAATCGAACCTGGTTGCGAAAAAATATGGTCATACAGCGCATACCAGTCAGATGGAATAAAAGATTGATTAAACAAACATTTTTTCAATATAATTTCAGGATTCGTAAAAGACAGTAGTCCAGAATACATACCAGACATTGGCATCGCTAATAGACGATACGAAGCGTTTATTTTTTTGCCCAAACCGGCACTGCAAACCAATACTATTTTTTTTACACGTGATGCAAATAAATGGGCAAAATGGATAGCAATAGCACCGCCCATTGAATGCCCCACCAGGAAAATATTATCCAAAGACAGTTGATCCAGGAATCGTTTAAGTTTCAAGACCTGAAAATGGATTGAGTATCTCACTGCGGGTTTATCAGAAAACCCAAAGCCTGGAAAATCTAAGGCGATGACATCAAAATCCTTTGCAAAATAATCAATGTTGGGTGTCCACATATCCAATGACGCACCAATGTCATGCAGTAACACCAATGCTTGCGCACCGGGTCTGCCTTTTCTGATATACCGGATACGAATGGCATCCACACGGATCCACTGACTCCTTTTGTCAATAAACTTACTGGGAAAACCTTCCATGGGCATGACCTTTTATTAATGGGTGAATATCAAAACAAACGCTGTGATTGCTTTCGTACTCAATGAGAATATTTTTTCTGATCAAGCTTTGGATCGTTTGATTTTCCGCCCATGAGGGCATATTTAAATCCAATTGGTTTAACATCTCGACTTCCTGATAACTCAACTCTTGCATCATTTGCCTGCCAAGATATTGAAATACGATATCAAGTGCCTTTTGTTCCAATTTCTTACTGTCAGGCATCAGTGCCAGTGTGCGTATTGCGGTTTCAATGATCATTTGGAAGGCATGATTGATCATGCCGCCGGACATTTGAATGATTGATGTTTTTATATCTTCTGGAATCAACTGCATATCAATGCGTTTACTGATAATTGTGTCCATAAAAACCTGTCCATCATCACATTCGGTCTGATCTAAATAACGAACAGGCAATAATCGAAAATATTCTACACAGTCCATTCGGCTTGACCATATTGGAAAAAAAGATGAAAAACGAATAAAATCTGGCATAGTGTAAATCATATTGACACATAATCGTTCTGTCAGTGGCAAATGGTTTTGCATAAAATTTTCAGCATGAATATGATCCAGCTGACCGAGGTCATCAAAAAGGATGAGCAGTTTCTTTTTTTTGGGCGCATGAATTCGATTGATGTAATCAACCAGTTCTTGAATACTTTTGAGTATCAAGCGAATCCTGGGTTCAAAGCTGTTGCGAATATGATTTCGACTTTCTGGACCAGTGGTTGCAAGGGCTTCGATAATAGCTGATATAAACGATTGGACAAAGCCAATCTTTGTCCCTTCCTGATCCCCAGCCTCGGATTTTTTGAAATGAATCAAGGCGATTAATTGATCATCATGAAGAATCTGATAGATCCTGTTCAGAACTGAAGGGTCCAATCGTTTTTGTGTTTGATACAGATCATTGATCAGACTGCTTAACAAACAAAAAATGATGTCCACCTGACTGATATCCATAGGATTTAATGTGCCAACTAATTTAACAGGTATCGAATGAAAAACACTTTGTTCATGTTTTGCCATAAAGGTTAACAGGCTTTTTTTTCCTGCACCCCTGGGAGCCATAAGGAGCATCTTTTGTGGCGTATGATGTATCGTTTGGAAAAAGAGCTGAATTGTTTGAAATGTCCTGCTAGGTGGCCTGACATAGAATTGATCAATACATTCGTGTGTCAACAGCATTCTGTTTTTTAGTGCAATAATATCCTGAAGTGTTTTAGCCTGTTGCATGTTTTTTCCTTTTTGGTTAGTTGTTTGGTTGGAATTTTTTGTTGTTTCTAACAATACTATGATTGAAATTCATTGTTAGCGTTTTTGATATGAATTGTCCATATTTTTGTTAATTGGGCTTCTCTAAACCAATAGTTTCAGTATAGATGTATCATGCGATAGAATTTTAACCTTGATTTTTTCCAAAAAAACAATTATTCTTTCGGAAAATTTGTATTCATTAAGTAATACTAAAAAATAAATTCCGCATTTAATAATTGCTCATTCTGTTTTTGAACCATGATTACACTGATGAAGATGAATCAGATGAATAAAAACACTTTAAATTCATCTTTTTTCATCTTCTTCAGTGTAATCATGGTTCAAAATAAAATGGACAAATTGGTACGCATATGTTTAATGTTTATTTTTTGAATCAAGCATTTTGAAATGGGGAATTTATTTTTCGAGCATTCCTAAGGAGCCTTTAACAAGAAAGCTCGAGGAATAAATCCCTCATTTTTCAAGCTTTCTTAAATAATTTTATATCAGGATGTAAAAGATTGAAAAAAAAAACTGTTTCAGACAAGCCAACCAATGAAATTACTGAAAACAATGCTCAGGAAAAGCCTGAAAAAGGGAAACTACGCGAAAATGTTGAAGCCATTATCATTGCGATAGTCCTGGCCTTATTTATTCGAACATTTATCGTTCAAGCGTTCAAAATTCCCTCAGGTTCAATGATTCCAACACTTCAAATTGGTGATCACATACTAGTGAGCAAGTTTATTTATGGTGTTAAGCTGCCCTTTATAAATACAACGATCATTCCAGGAACCGAACCAGATTATGATGATATTGTTGTTTTTAAGTACCCCAAAGACCCCAAAAAAGATTATATTAAACGTGTCATTGGATTGCAGGGGGATATGGTTGAAATCAAAGACAAAGTTGTTTACATTAATGGCAAGAAAATTGAGGATCAACACGCCTTTTTTTCAGATGCACGGGGTTCTCCATTAATCAACCGGCCACGAGATAATTATGGACCAGTTAAAGTACCGGAAAGTTGTATTTTTGTGTTAGGTGATAATCGCGATCATAGTTATGATAGTCGTTTCTGGGGATTTGTGAACATGAAAGCATTGAAAGGCAAAGCCTTTATTGTATATTTTTCATGGGATACAAGCAATTTCAACTGGAGTTTCTCCGACATATTGAACATTGATATTCGGTGGACGCGACTGGGGCATTTGCTGAAGTAAATTTATTTCGATTTAGAATACATAATAAACCATAATTGAATCGCAACGCATCACGACGATATAACAGGAAAGAACATGAATTCTTTTCATCAAAAACATATTTTGGATATGGCATCGCTAACTGTGGAAGAAATCGACTTTATTCTCAAAACCGCCACAACACTGAAAGAAATTTCAGAGCGACCTATCAAGAAAGTACCCACACTGCGAGGTAAATCAATTGTTCATTTTTTTCATGAACCCAGTACGCGAACACGAACTTCCTTTGAAATTGCGGCCAAGCGGATGAGTGCCGATACCTTTTCCATATCCGCATCCAATAGCAGTATGACCAAGGGAGAAACCTTGCTGGACACTGTCAATACCCTTGAGGCCATGTCTCCAGATATTATTGTAATGCGTCATTCTGCATCTGGTGCGCCACATTTTGTAGCAAAACATGTGAAAGCATCAATAATCAATGCAGGTGATGGTATGCACGCACATCCAACGCAATGTCTTCTAGACTTGATGACTGTTCGTGAAATTATGGGAAAAATAAAAGGATTAAAACTGTCCATTATCGGTGATATTTTTCATAGTCGAGTGGCTCGCTCCAATATCATCGGATTTACCAAAATGGGAGCATCGGTAACAGTGGCTGCACCATGCACAATGATTCCCCGTGGAATTGATAACCTCGGCGCTCGAATTGTAAACTCATTGGATGAAGCGGTTTTCAACGCTGATATCATCATGACCCTGCGAATTCAGAAAGAACGTCAAAGCAACTTTTTTTTTCCATCAGAAAGAGAATATGCCAATTTTTTTGGTCTGACCTACGACCGCTTGAAAGCAATGAACAAACGTGCATTTATAATGCATCCAGGGCCAATTAATCGCGGCGTGGAATTGTCATCGGATCTTGCTGATTGTTCTGAATCTTTGATTTTAAAACAGGTTGCCAATGGTGTTGCCATCAGAATGGCCCTGATTTATCTGCTGATGGGAGGCACACGAAATGCGCATACGAATTGAAAATGGAACAGTGGTTGATCCACTTCAAAACCTTGAAACTAAACAGACTGTTTTTATTGAGGACTCAACAATAAAAGCGGTACTATTGCCAGAGGAGTTATCTCAGGCACCTTTTTCAAAGGAGCAAGCGGATCTGTTGTATGATGCGTCTGGTCAGATAATTTGTCCGGGCTTTGTGGATATGCATGTCCATTTTCGAGATCCAGGACAGGAATACAAAGAAACAATCGAAACCGGATGTAAAGCGGCTGCACATGGTGGATTCACAGATGTTTGCTGTATGCCAAATACCACTCCAGTCAATGATCAACCAGAGATCACCCAATATATAATTAATAAAGCAAAATCATTATCCAGCACACGTGTATATCCAGTAGCAGCAATCAGCCCAGGAAGTCAAGGCAAAGGACTGACTGAAATGGGGCTTCTTTTGAAAGCGGGTGCCTGTGGTTTTTCCGATGATGGTCATCCGGTGTCAGACCCCCAATTAATGCGTCGTGCAATGGAATATGCACGCAGTTTTGATTCTCTGATCATTTCTCATTGTGAGGACTTAAAATTGGTGGCCAATGGTGTGATGAACGAAGGTATCATATCCACCCGGTTGGGATTGGCAGGCATTCCAAATGCTTCTGAAAGTATTATGGTTATGCGCGACATTGCTTTGTGTGAATTGACAGGCGCACGATTACACATTGCCCATGTCAGCACATCACAATCTGTAGAAGCAATTAAACAGGCCAAAGATAAAGGACTTCCGGTTACCGCCGAGACTGCACCGCATTATTTTACATTAACTGACTCATCAGTGCTAGAATATGACACCCATGCTAAAATGAACCCGCCATTAAGATCAAAGTTTGATCGTGAAGCCATTTGTCAGGGGCTGGCATCTGGTATCATCGATGTTATCGCTACAGACCATGCGCCTCATGATGTTCTTGAAAAGGATGTTCCTTTTGATGAAGCAGCAAATGGAATTATAGGGCTCGAAACAGCTGTTCCGCTCACTTTAAAGCTTGTTCATGAGAAGGTGCTCACTTTAGGGCAGGTCATTGAAAAATTTTCAATCAACCCGCTGAATATTCTGAAACTTCCCCCAAAAAAAATTGCAGGCGGATATCCTGCTGATCTGACCATCATTGACATAGCAGCGGAATATACAATTTCTGCAAAAAAATTCCAATCCAAGAGCAGAAATACGCCATTCAATGATTGGCCATGTCGAGGAAAGGTTATGGCAACGATTGTCAATGGACAAATTGTCTATCAGGCCGGTAGTGTGTCTGACTGAAACAAATAAATGAAAACATTTAATTATTAAAAAACAGGAGTTGTGAATGAAACAACGATATAAAATATCATACAACGAAAAAAAGGACCAGATACTCATTACAGAAGAAATGGAATGGGAAGGTCAATATATTGAAATGACTGAAGAAAAATATTCAGCAGACCGTATGGTCTCAATTGCAGATAAAGATATAGATGAAGTAATCAGCACGATTCGAACGAACAATCTGTTTCCACCATATGACCTGGCTTTATCTATTGCCAATACTCTTAAACAGTTACTAAGCGAGACCGATGAAAATATCAGAGAGCTTTTTGTCGAATGGAAGGATATAGAGGAAAAACAAATTGAGAAAGAAGAATTGGACGAAGATGACATCATTGAAGATGAACTATCAGATTTAACCAATGATCTTTCTGATGAAGACATGGAAGATGGTTTTTTAGAAGAAAATAACGATATTGATAGCATTGTTCCTAAATCATCCAAACCGGTTGATGATGAAGATGCCAAAGAAGATGATCTTTAGTTTCTGATTCATCAAAAACATGTTTTATCAACCAATGTAAGGAAAAAAAATGAAAAATATTCAAGACATCCAATTAACCGAAAAGCGTGTATTCATCCGCGTGGACTTTAATGTTCCAATGGATGAGAATAAAGTAATAACCGATGATTCTCGAATTAAAGGAGCATTGGAAACAATCAAACATGCCCTTTCACAAAATGCCCGCGTAATTTTGGCATCCCATTTGGGACGACCTAAAGGAGCGCCAGATCCAAAATTCAGTCTGGAACCTGTATCGAAGCAATTATCAAAGCTTCTGGACAAACCTGTTCAACTGGCGTCAGATTGCACGGGTCAGGAAGTTCAGTCAGCTGTAGAAAAAATGACAGCAGGCGATATTCTTTTACTAGAAAATCTTCGATTTCACGCAGGAGAAAAGAAAAATGACAATGATTTTGCAAAAGCATTGGCCAGTTTATGCGATGTTTATATCAACGATGCTTTTGCTGTATCACATCGATCTCATGCATCGGTAGAAGCGATCACCAATCATGTATCACATAAAGCAGCTGGTTTCTTACTTCAAAAGGAACTGAATTATTTTGAAAAAGCGATGAATGACCCCTCACGCCCATTAGCTGCTGTGATTGGCGGTGCCAAAGTATCCAGCAAACTTGCAGCTCTGGAAAACATGATTAATCATGTGGATAAAATTGTAATTGGTGGCGCAATGGCCAATACGTTTCTTAAATGTCTGGACTGTAATGTTGGGAAATCTCTGGTTGAGGATGACTGCTTATGGGCAGCACATTCATTGTTGAAAGAGGCTGTTACAAAAAACATTCATGTGTATCTCCCTATTGATGCTGTGGTGACCGCGTCAATTGCTCCGGATGCCATGACACATACAGTGCCTGTAAAAGAAATTCCACAAGGACAAATGATTGCTGATATCGGTCCGGCAACAAGTATTTTGTATGCTGAGGCGCTACAGAATTCACAAACCATTATCTGGAACGGTCCAATGGGTGTTTTTGAAATGAAACCTTTTGAAAATGGAACACAATCGATGATTAACTGTGTTGCCAACTCGCCTGCTTTAACTATCGTTGGTGGTGGAGATACCGATGCAGCCTTACATCAGGCAGGAAAAATGCATCTGGTTGATTATATTTCAACCGGTGGCGGTGCTTTTTTAACATTGATGGAGGGAAAAACACTTCCTGCTGTTGCTGCTTTGAATCATTAATTTACAGCGAATAAAGAATCGGACTGTAGCTACTGATAAATACGAGAATAGCAAATCTTGTCTACTGAACTAAACTAGCGGAGAACAAATTCGAATGCAAACCGATAAAGAGATTTTCAGAATATTTGCGGCTGTACCAAAATATCTGCTCAAGTGTGCCGGAATCAGGACTAAATATAATTATTCCATGAAATCAGTGACATTGAAGGAGTTTGAACGTCGTACAGATGGTGTGTTAATCTCACAAGAACCAGAAGCGCCTACCTATATTATGGAATTTCAAGGCCAAAAAGATGATGATATTTATCATCGAATGACAATGGAAATGGCATCATTTGCCATGCTGTATAAAACCAAGCATGTTCGTGGGATATTAATCTTTTTGAACAAAAAACTGGATCCTCAAACACAGCCATGGCATTATTTAACAAAATCAAAAGAAAAATTCTTGCGAGTTGTCTATTTTGATGAATATATCAAAGCCCTTGAAAATAAATATCCCAATCATCCATTGGTTCTTGTGAGTAAACCTTTATTTGAAAAAAACTTGGCAACATTACGAAATTATTCGCGTCAGTGGTTTCAACAAATTAATAAATGTCGGTTGCCAAAACAAGTAAAAGACCAATATCGTTATGCATTTATCAGATGGTTATCGATAAGATTTCCAGATTTGATTGGAGAGGAGGTACTTGAAATGCTTGATAACTTACCAGCTTTTGAAGAAACTCAAGCGTATAAAACCCTTTTTGGAGCAATTGAAAAGCGAGGTGAAAAGCGAGGTGAAAAGCGGGGTGAAAAGCGAGGTGAAAGAAACAGAATGATAAAAACAATTAAAACATATCGACAAATGCATAAAAAGGGCGAAATTAATCGTGATGTTCTGAACAAAATTTGTACCCCCTTGAGAGCGGAGATAAAAAAAATTTCAATAGAAATTAACGACATGCTACAGCGGCATAAACAAGAAAGACAATAACGAAATCATTCCTGACTAGAATAGCAATAAAATTCATTTTTTTATAAATCTCTCACATTTCTTGCATGAATACTTCTGTAATTGAATAACAATAAATTTACAAAAAAGGAAACCATGGTAAATCGACATTACAGGCATGAAGCGCTGAGCATGGAAAATCGACTCAGGCGTACCATTTATACAATTTTGGGCGATGTGCTTCATGCAGAGTTAACTGAGTACACACTGGTTGATTCATATTTTGAATTCAGGGATAGTCACTTAGAATATCCTTTTGTTGAAAAAAGAGAGCTAAAACCCCGTGCGCGTATTCCTGATGTCGAATATCAACTTCACAAATCATGTCTGGTTATATTTCTTGAGGATTCCATTCCAACTGCCCATAAAAAGTATATTCGCTTTTTTAATGAAAACAAGGTAAACAAAAAAAATTTAATCCAAAGCAAAAATATCCCCATTTCCCAAAACTTTGATCGAACATTTAAATGTTTGGATTCTGAAAATTTTTTTAGCTTTCTCCCTTTGCTTCTTCCAGTAGACTATGCATTGCTAATCGAACAGGACCCAATGTTAAAAAGTAAAAGCAGATACAGCCTCACCTATTTTCATGTGCGGATTGATTGGCCCATTGCCGATGCAGCTGAAGAACTGGCAAGAGATTTGCGATATATCTCAAAAGATTTATATGAAAAAGGAGATCGGTATGCTGAGGACATTCAAAAGAAATTTTTCGAATTCTATGGATTGCCATTTATGGCTGGCGGCAGGCGAACAGCTGCAATAGTTTCTGCACAATACTTCAGACGGCTTCAATTTTTATATACCATTTATGCGGGGAGTAGTGAGTCACGATGTCTGTTTAAAATCACACCAGGTTCGGTATCCAAAACTATTCTTATGGAACTGTCGGAGGATGATATCAATCAGGTCTGCAATATCAATGGGATTAGTCGGCGATCATTTACAAAAAATTATTTGATTGATCGTTATGGTAAATGTGGTGTTGCGATATTTCAAACACTTTACGCCCCAACGATTCATTCATTTCCACCAGAGGACCATCGCCTTCGAGATCTAAACCCCGATGTTTTCTGGATAACTGTGGATGAGCAATACCTGCTCCCTCGTCCAGATGTTTGGAAACAACCACCTTTGAGTTATAGCGTAATTTATTCATAAGAGTCCCGGTTTATGAACAGGAATAGTATATGGAACGTTTTGACTATTTTATCCGCCGATTACTACTAATTATTCCAACCTTTATCGGCATCTCCATTTTATGTTTCAGTCTCATCCAGTTTGTTCCCGGCGGTCCGGTGGAACAAATGATTATTAAAATGAAAGGGATGGGTACAGGAGAAGGTCCGACATCCAGCAATAAATCGGAATCCATTTCCATGGCACAACGAAAAGCCATTGAAAAGCACTTTGGTTTTGATCAACCTGTTTACTATCGGTATGTCAAGTGGCTTTTTGTCGATTTGGTGGGCATGCGGATGAAATCTTACGCATTTCCCAATAAAACCGCATGGCAATTGATTCAGGAACGTTTTCACATATCTTTGATATTTGGTATTACTGGCTTTTTATTGTCTTACCTGATTTGTATCCCACTGGGAATTGTCAAAACCTTGCGTCATGGTCAACCCTTTGATTTAATTTCCAGTATTATCGTTTTTACTGGATATGCAATCCCCCCTTTTGCTTTTGGCATGATTTTAAAAATGCTATTCTGCGGCACTGTTGAGGGCTTTTTTGACTTTTTTCCAGTTACCGGCTTTTACTCCGATGGTTTTGAGAATCTCTCATTTTTTTCAAAAGTTCTAGATATTTCCCATCATATGGCTTTACCAGTAATTTGCTATATTATTGGTAATTTTGCGGTTTTGACCATTTTGATGAAAAACTCCCTGATGGAACAATTGGGGAAAGATTACGTCCGGATGGTCCTTGCCAAAGGTGGCAGTCAAACCCGAGCTGTCTGGGGTCACGCTCTAAGAAATGCTCTAATTCCTATTGCAACCGGCATTGGCGCGATTTTGACAGTCATGTTTGCCGGTTCAGTTGTCATTGAACAGGTATTTGAAATTCCTGGAATGGGGCGTCTCAGCCTTGAGGCAATTGTTGGGCGTGATTATCCTGTTTTTATGGGAATCCTTTCTTTAACATCATTGCTAGGTCTTTTGGGAAATGTGTTATCTGATTTTTGCTATGTTTTAATTGATCCTCGAATTAATTTTCAAAAACAATAGAAAGACCGCTGATGCCCATTTTTAAATATGGAAAATGATTTCAATGCTTTCCAGCCTTCCTGAAAAAACTACATTTCGAAAAAAAAGACCTAAGTATTTATATATTTTAGCAATCGTTACAAATTGATTTTTTTATTGATTCTTTTGAATTTATTTGTTAGAAATCAGTTTATATACTATTTCGCTCTTTTTAAATGCATTTTTTTGATTTCCTTTAATCAATTTTTGATTTTATTTTATCAAAATGATTATCGTTCAACTTTTCCTGGCATGGTTCTTGCCTTCTCGTTCCCACGCTTTGCGTGGGAATGCATTTTGGGCGCTCTTTGCGTCCCTACTTACTTACTTGTTCGTAGCATCCAAGTGGTCTATATTGATTCTGACCCAGCTAATACTTTTAAACGAATCAAATATCAGGATATTGGTCAGAAAACACAGTTTATCCAAATTGCAAGATCATTCTGGACGCGCATGATACTTCAAATGAATATGGTAAAGGAAAATTCATTATGCAAGATCTTTCAGATTTTCGAATTCTTGAAACATTGTACGAAAGAGAGCAAACCCTTGTTCTACGTGCATTAAATACCAAAAATAATATGCCGGTTGTGCTAAAACGCACAAAATCCCACCTGACATCAGTCAGACGTATCTGTTTTTTCAATGACTATTATACTGCAAAATCCATTCAGGCAAATTGTGTGATTCCACCCATTGACTTTGTAAATATACCTGATGGCCCAACAATTGTTTATCCAGACAAAAATTGTGTGACATTGAAACAGCTCAGCGCTTCACGGCTGCTACAAATTGAAGAAATCACACACTTATTTTATCAAACAGCTGATGCACTGGCGCAAATTCATGCCAGGCAGTGGCTTCATTTAAATTTATCCCTGGATCATATTTTATTTAATGCGGATACAAACACCATTTATCTGATTGATTGGCAATTCGCAATCCAATGCAAAGGCTTATCCATTGACAAAACCCAATTTTCTTTTGAAAATATGGAAATTATCCCACCTGAGTTGACCGGCTTGACCAATGATAAAGTAGATATAAGGACGGATTTATATGCCTTGGGGTGTCTGTTTTATGCACTATATACGCATTCTCCGGTATTTCGAGAAAAAGTGCTTGATGGTCAAATCCAGGCCCATGTATCCAATTCACCTATTCCTCCCAACGAGGGCTATGATCCTTATATCCCGGTAACTCAGCATGTGCCAGAACAGATATCACGAATTCTTGTTAAATTGTTGGCTAAAAAAAATGCGAACCGGTATGCATCTGCCAACCATCTAAAAAAGGATCTTTATCAATGTATCACTGACAAAGCATTCCTTTCATCAACATCCGCCCCTAGCGAGCCGACTTTCATTGTTAATAGATGCAGCAAATTATATGAACGAGAAACAGCAATAGAAAAGATACAATCAGCATATAAAAATTTTTCTCGACAAACCTTTTCTGAAGGGTTATCAAGCCTGCTTATCATCTCCGGCGCCCCAGGAACCGGAAAATCTGCATTATGTAAAACCTTGATTCCACTCGTTTGGGAAAATAATGGGGCATGGTATCAAGACACCTTTTCCCAAACACCTGAACTGCCATTGGCGCTTTTTGGGCGATTGATTTCTCATTTTTTACGAATTATGCATCAAAAATTTCCCAACGAATTGGAGAATCAACTCAAACAAATGGTTTATAGAGGCCTGCGTTGTCCAGCCTTTTTACCGGAGTTGATTCCTGCATTGAATGACCTGTCTGCCATATTGTTTCTCAACAGTAAACCATCGCAGCAAGAAACTTTATCTGCCCAATCATTTCTCATTTCTCTATTTCAAATGCTTGCCAAGACATTTCATCCCATGGCCCTTTGTCTGAAAAATATACACCGGGCAGATCAAGAATCTTTGCGTCTCCTGGAAAAATTATTAACCCGATCAGGATTTTCCTTTTTTATTATCGGAACCTGTCCGAAGGAAACAGATCATCCAGTCAACACATTAATTCACAACTGTGATACACATTATGTTAATCATTATTCCATTTCTGTAGAAAATGTATCCGAATATGCCCTGAACCAAAAAATAAAAGATATGTGGAATTCTTCACTTGACTGGTTGTCGCCCATGATTTACGAAAAAACCAATGGTAATCCTCGTGCCAGTATAAACCTGATCGATTATATCTGGAGGCAAACCAGACTTGAAAAAAATCTAACACCGTCCAAAGTATCCGACTTGTTAAATGCTGAACTCCCATACTGTTCAGATTTTCAATATTTGAACCCAACTGAAAGAGATTGCTTGCAGTTAATATCAGGCATTGGCATTTCATGGGATTTTCAAACAGCCTATGAAATAAGTGAGTTGACAGCATCTGAAATGGAGTCTCTAATTCAAAAAGCTTGCCGATATGGATTAATCTCAACCGGTTGTCAGTATCAAAATCAACAAAAACAGGATGAATGGCGATTTTCATCGGAATGGATTCACCAATATCTGTATCAAAGCTTATCTGACGATCAGCGTCAGAAAGTTCATGGAAAAATCAGTCTTCAAATTAAACGACTGAATGAACCATCTACAAAAATGGTTTATATGATTGCCAAGCACCGCATGTTGAGCCATCAAAACGATCTTTCCAAAACAGACCTTGCCCGAATTTATATCAGTGCAGGATCTCGTGCATCTATGGCCGGTCTTTTTCTGACATCCTACGAATTTTTTAATACAGCCCTATCACTTTTTACTGAAAAAGATTGGGAAAGCAATCATCAAATGCTCTTTGAGTTAGCCTGTAATACATTGAAATCAGCCAATCAAATCCCCCTTGGGCACGAGATAGACCGGCTGGCAGTATTGATCCAATCCAAAGCCAAAACTACGCTTGAAAAGTTAATGGTCAGTGAGTGCCTTGTAAATGTTTATTTCAAAAACAATCAACATGAAAAAGTTCGAGAAGTGGTTTATAGTGGATTGCATTTCATCAATATGCAGCCCGATATTCCTGAATTCATGCGTCCCTTTAGTGTTCTGAAAACTGCGCTACAATATCGCAATTTTCAAAAATTAGACATCGCAAGCATTTTATCAGATAAAGACCTGCTTCATACCCTAACGATACGACTAATTATGTTTTATGTTCGATGCGCCCCGGAATCAAAGAACAAACAGTTGTCAGGATATATCGCAAAGGCCATCCAGCAAATGCAAATCAAACATCCAACAACAGATGCCGCTTATTTATGGATTATGTTTGCCAGATTCTTTGTTGATAGAAAAGGACTGAGCGCCATAGGTCTTCATTGGGCTCGCATGGGACAAACAATAATTGACTCGCTGACTGACCTGGAACTTCAGGAAGAAACCCGATTGATTTATCACTGGTATATCGATCATCGAAGTCAAGCATCACATCAACTCCTTTCGCACTTAAAGGAAACCATCCACCGATGTGTGACACGAGGTTTTGAAACGCGTGCCGCCCAGGCATCTGAATATTTTCTTTTTTTGTCATTGATCAGTGGTTCGCCATTAAAAACAATCCTTGCTCAAATTCATGAGATCAGTTTGCATTTTCGTGGGCGTTTAATCGAAACAACATATACTGCTATGTGTCGTCAGGCAGTCCTGAATTTAATATCTGGAATTACGCCACCGCATATATTAACCGGCCAGGCCTTTGATGAAAAAAGTGCATTTGAAACAATGATGCAAAACAATGATATTTATGGATTGTTCTATCTTCACACCCTAAAATTGATTCTCAGTGTATTGTTTCGAAACAAAAAAAAGTCACTAATTCTTGCAGAAAAAACAATGACAAATATTCATGTGGCACGAGGAACTCCATTGGAGAATGTTGTTCATTTTTATTCCGCCCTGGCACATACAGATAATTATGCGTCTGCCGGGCCTGCCGAGCAAAGACTTTTTCGAAAAAAAATCAATGGACATGTCAGACTGTTAAGAAAGTGGGCCATGTTATGTCCTGAAAATGCTTCGCACCGCTATTATCTGGTATTAGCAGAACAGGCATCTCAACTCAAATTAAATAAAGATATATCAGAACTTTATGACAAAGCTATTTCTACAGCCAAGGCGAATCAACATTATCATGAATATGGACTGGCCAATGAGCGGGCCGGAGTGTTTTATGCAAAACACGAAAAAGAAAAACTTTCCAGAGCCTATATTGAGGATGCCTATCATGCCTATGCCAAATGGGGTGGAGAACGTAAGGCTGGTGAATATGTCAAACAAGAAAAAGTATTTAAAACAAATGAAGATATACAGTCATCAGTATGGCCGATAACAGTTAAAGGTAGACCATCTCAATTACCGGGGCTCCAGCAGATAGCATCAGCAAAAAATCGTGATGATGACGATATCTGGGAGATATCTCAGTCCTTTTGTACCCTGTTGAAATTTGAAAAATTGTTGGATACAATAATAAAAACAGTTCTTCTGCATTCAGGAGCCAATAAAGGCTGCCTGGTGTTAAAAAAGAACCAATCCTGGTTTGTTACAGCCCATCTAAATATGGATACCCAGGAGAGATATTTCATAACATCAGAGCCCATGGAAACAAGTGCACAAATTTGTTTGCCCATTGCACGCCAAGTTCTTCAATCTCAATCGCCTATTTGCCTTTGGGATGCTGGCAAACAGGGAGAATTTCAATATGATTCCTATATTCGTGAAAATGCGCCCCGATCACTTCTGTGTATTCCGGTATCATACGCAAGTCAGGTTTCTGGACTGCTCTATCTGGAAAACAGCCGATTGACTGGATTATTCACAGCAGATCGTGTTAAACGATTGCAAATCATTGCATCACAAGCAGCCATTGCAATTAAAAATGCACAACTTGTTGATTCACAGGAAAGCATTGTAAAAGATCGCGCCACCGATTTAAATTTGACAGTGCATCAACTTTCATCAGCCATTCAAGATTTGGAAGCCCGATCTCGCGAAATGATGTTATTAAATCAACTCAGTGATGCGCTTCATATCTGTCACACAGAAAATGACAGCTACGATGTGCTGCAATCTTTTGCCAGAAAGTTATTCCCCGGAGATCAAGGTATATTATGGATTGCCGATAATAATAATTTTAACATAGCGACAACCTGGGGAAAAATATCACCGCAAAAAAGCACATTGACTACGAATTCTTGCCGATGTTTTAATCAACAAAACATGCTGTTTGTTGAAGATGTTGGCGAGCATCCGCGATGTCAATCATGTGGGCCGGCGGATGGCCATATTTATCTGTGTATTCCTTTGAAAAATCAATCATCAGGCATGGGCGTACTTCACTTTCAATTTGGTATGCAACAACCACGCATTTTCGATGATACCTTTACTCGACGCCTTGAATCGCGACGTATGCTGATATGTCGAATGATCGAGCATTATGCCTTATCTCTGGCCAACCTACGTTTGAGAGAAGCGCTGAAACACGAATCCAGGCACGATCCATTAACCGGATTGTTCAATCGCAGACACATGCAAAAAATGCTGAAATCAGCCTATGAAAAGGCAATTAAGAATAAACACAATCTTGGGATTGTAATGATTGATATCGATCATTTTAAATCATTTAATGACACCTATGGCCATGATACTGGAGACGAAGTTTTAAAACATTTGGGCGCATACTTGAAAAAAAAAATGTCTAGCACACTTCAGCCCTGTCGGTATGGCGGGGAGGAATTTTTACTGATGTGTCCGAATTTAACATCTGAAGCACTTTTTCAAACAGCGGAAATGATTCGCAAGGGAATTATGAATGACATCAAGGTGCCATATAAAGATCAATTGCTGGATGTTACCGCTTCCCTCGGAGCCGCTTTTTTTCCGCAACATGGAGGCGATATGACATCAGTGATTCAATGTGCGGATAGTGCCTTGTATGATGCTAAAAAGAATGGGCGAAATCAGGTTCAGATGGGAAAAGTCGATTTATAACATAATTTTTGGGCGCGTTCCCAAAAAATCGCAACAACAGCAAGGCAGAAATACTGTTTCGCTTGCTATACTATCATTGAAAGATTAAAAAGAGTCTAACCATAGAATAGGTTCCCACGCTGGAGCCTAGGAACCAGACAAAAGGAGCCTAATTGGCAAATACCTTCTCCAAACAACAACAACAAACAGCCCCAAGAGCCTTCGTTCTTCACACCTTAAATGAATTCCATCTTACAGACTCTCTTTTGGACAATCTAGTAGATCCGCCAGCTGAATTTAACCAGCGTGATCGCGCATTGGCACACTCACTGATCCATGGTGTTATTCGATGGCAATCCTTTTTGGATCACATTATCTGTCAGTTTTCAAAAACCCCATTTCAAAAGATATCTCTGCCAGTTTTGAATATTCTTCGTATGGGATTGTTTCAACTTATGCTTATGGATCGTATACCAGAACATGCAGTAGTAAATACCTCAGTGGATCTTGCAAAAATATTCGCGAAACCCTACCTGACACGATTTGTCAATGGGCTTTTGCGTGAAGTGATTCGATCAAAAGATTTTATTACTTGGCCCGATGAAAACCAAAATTTTATTGAGGCCCTTTCTGTGAAACAATCATATCCGAAATGGCTTCTTAAGCGATGGCATCATCAATGGGGAAAAGATATTACCAAAGCATTGTGCAAAGCCGGAAATGAGATACCATCCATTATTCTCAGATGCAATACACTGAAAAAAAATCGAAAGCAATTAATTGACATTTTGACGCCTGAAGTTCGAATAATTTCACCGACAACACATGCGCCAGATGGCATCTGTATATCAAGCCCTAAGCATGGACTGTCAACATTGAAATCATTTCAGGATGGCATGTTTCAAGTTCAGGATGAAGCTGCACAATTAATTGGTTTGCTTGTCTCCCCAAAACCCAATGAAACCATCTTGGATGCCTGTGCGGGTCGAGGTGGTAAAACCGGTCATCTTGCACAACTGATGAATAATCAGGGCCACATATTGGCTGTGGATCGAGCAATGGAAAAACTGAACATTCTATCTGCTGAAATGACACGACTTGGCGTAAGCATTGTATCAACTTTTAAGTATCGCTGGAAAAAACCATTAGACAACAAACAATTTGATCGAATTTTAATTGATGCTCCCTGTTCTGGCCTGGGTGTGATTCGTCGACATCCAGATATGAAATGGAAAAAAACAGAATCACACATTCAACAGAATGCCCAAAAACAGAAGCAGCTGCTGCAATCCATTGCAGGTCATCTAAAACCCCATGGCAGGCTCGTTTATGTTGTCTGCTCCCTTGAACCTGAAGAAACAACTGAAATAATCGAAAATTTCTTGTATCATCATGAAAATTTTACTATAGAAAAACACAATCACCCGATATTGGAACCATTTATGGATAAAAATGGTTATTTTATTTCCCGACCGGACAAATTTTCGATGGATGGCTTTTTTGCAGTGTGTTTGACCCAAAATTCTGATTGAAAAATATTTTTGTTCGGACAGGAAAATGCCGGTTGGTCGATCCAACCAGAACAACACAAGAGGAATTATGTACCATTATTTAATCATCATATGTTTACTTTGCAGCTTTTCAGCGCCTGCGCATGCCATTCATGAAAAACTCTCTGAAGGGTTTCAAATGGACACCAATATGTCAAAAATGCCCGCCTATTCCCAAAACGATTCAACCTTGAGATTTTTACAAACATTGACCAATCAACAGGAAGAAATTCAAAACCTCAATTTATCCATTCAAAAAAATGCGCGAGAATCAAAAATTCAAAAAGAAAGCCTGGATCATCGCATATCATTTCTTGCTTTTTTGTTGTGGGGTATACTGGCTGTAAATGTTTTGCTCTTCTTCTTTCTGGTAATTATGGGATTGCGCATGCGCGCATTATCCAAAAAAGTGAACAAAATTCAAGCTGTCGTTCGAAAACCATTTGTACCCAATGATCAAGCAGCATCCCCACAAACAGACAAATCTCCCCCAATTATACCATTCGATCATCTGGAAATGACAGAAGCGGAAGAAAAAGAGTTGGAAAGTATCCTGACCACAGATTCATCTGAAAACATGTCAGATTTACCAGACAATGCCCCAGAACAACAGTTTTTCCATCAGTTTCAAAATGAAATCGATCGAGAGCGATCACAGCTGAATCCTTCCCGGACATCATCAAAGACATCAAACGATAAAGAAAAATCAGAGAATGACTTGCTCGATGAACTGATTGATCAACATTTTTCAGATGCCGACATGGTATCAATCTCTCGAAAGTCTTAATATTGTTAACTTAACAATTCATATGTTTATTTTAATTTGACATGATATTGATTTCGCGTGTATAAATATTTAATAATATTTTAACAGAAAATATCCAAAGATAGTTTTGTCGTAACAAGACACATTGGTTTTGCATAAAAAAGGGCAAATCAAAAACAAGTTCCAGTTGATAATTTATATTCCCATGCTTTTTTTCCACATTAATTACCCCTATGTAAACATGGCTTTGTCATGATTGAACATTCTTAAACGAACACTTACAGTTAGTAAGTCTGAAATAAATAGCTTGAACATCGAGTGAAACAAGTAAAAAAAGCCACTCCGGGTTCTGGCAATACCAACAACGTATAGTTGTTAGATTATAAAGTACGATTAGGAGAATAATAATGAATGAATCACAAAATCAACAAGAATCTCAGAAAGGTTCAATGACTGTCAAACAAGGGCTTGCCCAAATGCTCAAAGGCGGAGTTATTATGGATGTCGTCACGCCGGATCAGGCCAAAATTGCCGAAGATGCCGGTGCAGCAGCAGTCATGGCCCTTGAGCGGGTTCCGGCAGATATCCGCGCAGATGGTGGAGTTTCCCGAATGTCTGATCCAGGATTGATTCGACAGATTATCGAATCTGTAACCATTCCAGTTATGGCCAAATGTCGTATTGGACATTTTGTTGAAGCGCAAATTTTACAGGAAATTGGCGTGGATTATATTGATGAAAGTGAAGTATTAACACCTGCTGATGAAAGTTATCATATTGACAAAAATGACTTCACTGTGCCATTTGTTTGCGGATGTCGCAATTTGGGCGAAGCATTGAGACGTATTGGTGAGGGCGCAGCAATGATCCGAACCAAAGGAGAAGCTGGCACTGGCGATGTTGTTGAGGCGGTTCGTCATGCAAGAACAGTGATTGGTGAACTCAATCGCCTTCAAAACATGCGCGATGACGAATTGATGACATATTCCAAAGATTTGGGCGCACCTTATGAATGGGTTAAAGTGGCTAAAGAACAGGGTCGAATGCCGGTAGTCAATTTTGCAGCTGGTGGTGTGGCAACACCTGCAGATGCCGCTTTGATGATGCAATTGGGTGTTGATGGCGTATTTGTCGGCTCAGGCATTTTTAAAAGTGGTGATCCCAAAAAACGTGCTAAAGCCATAGTGGATGCTGTTACCCACTATGAAAATCCGGAAATTTTGGCTAAAATCAGTGAAAACCTGGGTGAACCAATGGTAGGAATCAGTGTTCGATCCCTGTCAGCCAGTGAGACCCTTGCAGATCGAGGTTGGTAATACGAATGAATATTGGTGTGTTGGCACTTCAAGGTGCATTCATGGAACATCGAAAAATGCTTGAGAGCCTGCATGCGAACGTGAACGTCGTAGAAGTTCGATTGCCGGTGCATCTCAATATAATCGATGGTCTCATTATTCCGGGTGGTGAAAGTACCACAATCAGCAAATTGGCAAATGCATACCACTTAATTCAGCCGATCCAGCATTTTTCCGAATCTCATCCCATTTGGGGAACCTGTGCTGGCATGATTTTTATGGCAAAACATCTTGAACAGGTTCAGCAAACATCTTTGGAAATCATGAATATAAAGGTTCAAAGAAATGCATTCGGTCGCCAAGTTGATAGTTTTGTGACCCAATTGGATGTTCCGGAATTAAATTATACGCCTTTTCCTGGCATTTTTATCAGAGCGCCGGCTGTTGTTGATTATGAATCATCTGTTCAGGTACTCGCACGTCTTTCTGATAATACAGTGGTTGCTGTCAAAGAAAAACATTGGCTGGCAACATCTTTTCACCCAGAATTAACTGATGACAACCGATTTCATCAGTATTTCTTGGATATGATTGCCACAACAAAAAAAGGCGTATAAAATGAGTAAAAATGTAACAGTGGAAATAAAATGTCCGGGATGTGGGTACACAAAAATTGTGAATGTGCCCACTGAATCCATTCGAATCTGTCCCAAATGCAAAAAACAAATGATGATCAAGGAAATTTTGCGGGAAGGAAAGTCTTATTGACAATAACAAAGGAGTAAAAATGAAAAAAATCCATCAATTTTGTTTAATGACACTCTGCCTGATGATTGCAATATCAGTAATGGCAGCCGATATTGAGCTTGCCAAAAAATCAACACTGGAAGCCATATTGAAACGCGGGGAACTTCGCGTTGGTTTTGAAGCCGGTTATATGCCATTTGAAATGACCGATAAAAAAGGAAATTTTGTGGGCTTTGATATCGATGTGGCCAAGGAAATGGCCAAAGCCATGAAAGTCAAGTTTGTACCGGTTAACACTGCCTGGGATGGTATTATTCCAGCTTTGATTACCGGTAAATTTGATATCATCATGAGTGGAATGACAATTACCCAGGAAAGAAATATGAAAATCAATTTTGCGGATCCTTACATTGTTATTGGTCAGACGATCTTGCTCAACAAAAAACACGAAAATGTGGTAAAATCCTTTCGAGACCTGAATAAACCCAAATTCACAGTTGTTTCCAAGCTTGGCACCACTGGCGAGATGGCCACAAAACGAATGATTCCAAAATGTACATACAAATCATTTGAAACAGAAACTGAAGCGGCAATGGAAGTTGTAAGCGGCAAAGCCGATGCCTATGTGTATGACCTTCCCAACTGTGTGGTTTTCATGGCCCAACAAGGTGCGGGGAAACTTAAATTTCTGGATAAACCATTTACTTTTGAACCATTGGCATGGGGGATTCGTAAAGGAGATCCCGATTTTTTAAATTTTTTGAATCATTTTTTACGTCAGATAAAAAATGATGGCCGATATGATCGCATTTATAACAAGTGGATCAAAAGCACCCGCTGGTTAAAGAATATCCAATAACTACACTGATAAAGGAGGGTCCGTGCGGCAACCATCAGAAAGGTTTTCATATTATTGCTGGGTGGGTGTATTTTTTATAATGATGTTTGGCATTTTATGTCTTATGTACTACTCTGCAACCCAGATTGATTATGTCTGGCGATGGTATCGCATTCCACAATATTTTATTTCTCATGATACCATCGAAATTAGGGCAGAGGTGCAGGGCGAAGTTTTATCCATTACCGACAAGTCAGGTTTATCAACTATAGTTATTCATGATGAATACTCCAATGAACCCGAAACTTACGAGTTGCCTACTGAAAATGTCCTGATCAGTGAGGGTGATTTTATCTCAATGGGTGACATGCTTGGCTCGTATAAAGAAGTTCGCCCCGGAATTATGCTGTTAGGCTTGTGGATTACCCTCAAGGTGAGTATTGTTTCCATTGTTGTTGGCATTTTCATTGGCTTGATCGGCGGATTAGCGCGTATCTCCGATAATCCAGCACTAAAATGGACATCCATCACCTATATAGAGTTGATCCGAGGTTCACCCCTACTGGTACAAATTTTTATCTGGTATTTTGTGTTGGGTACTCTGATCAACACTATGTTAGCCAATTATGGCATTCCACAAATGCCACCATTATGGTTTGGTGTTGCTGCTTTATCCACCTTTACCGGCGCCTATGTGGCTGAAATGGTACGGGCGGGCATACAATCAATAGATAAAGGTCAAACCGAAGCTGCGCGATCTCTTGGGATGAACTACCCACAAGCCATGCTCCATGTGATTATGCCTCAGGCTTTGCGACGAATTCTTCCGCCACTCGCCGGACAGTTTATCAGTTTGATCAAGGATTCTTCCTTGCTGGGAATTATTGCGATCCGTGAATTGACAAAAGCTACAAGAGAAGTGGTTACCAGCAGCTTGCAACCCTTTGAGTTATGGTTTATCTGCGCATTGCTGTATTTGGTTTTGACTTTTTCATTGTCAATGTTTGCGCAGTATCTAGAAAGGCGGGTTGGTTAAAAATGCTACAGGTCTCGTTTTATAGAAAATGGTTTATCAATTATGTTGATGATTGCCGATCTAAAGCTCAAATTCCAGTCATTTATATTGATTGGTATGAAAAGCATACATTAAATGTATGCGCGCATATTATCAATATTTGCGAATCTTTATCTTTATCACAATATGAAAAGAATTTAGCTGAAACAATTGCACTGCTTCATGATCTGGCCAGTTTTGAGCAAGTATGGGAATACCGGCAAAAGCAGTCAGCCCATTATTCCTCAGCAACACTAAAATATGCTGATGCGAATAATCTTTTTTCAGGATGCACTGAGCGTGAGCATGAGCTTATAAGAAAAACCATTGCATCGCATAATCTTAAAGTATTACCCATATCGGGTGACAGCGAATTTTTATTTTTAGCCCGATTGATCAGAGATGCCGATAAACTGGATCTGTGGCGGCAAATGGCTGAACAAAGTATGCAAAAAAACGAACCGATTCGTCAGTTCATTTGGCCGCTATTACCAGATAAGCCAGAACTATCAGATATTATCTTAAAAACAATTGGTGAAAATGCTACTGTTCTTTTTAAAAATGTCAATACACTTGACGATTTCAAGCTGCTCCAGATAAGCTGGATATTTGATCTTAATTTTACAAATTCTTTCAGAAAGCTAAAGAAAAGCAAATATATTGAAACCATTTTGTTCAGTCTCCCTCAAATAAAATCGATTAGAATCATTTATGAAGCAGTAGATATATATATCACTGAAAATTCAGCCATGCCAATTCGAAATGACTTTGATAGTCCCTGGAAAGAAATCATAGAAAAATATTTTGAATCATTTATGCAATTTTTTTATCCAGAAATAGCCTGTGAAATAGATTGGACAAAAGGATATGAATCTCTGGATAAAGAGCTAATGCAAATAACTCGAGAAGCTCGCGTTGGCGGGCGACTGGCAGATAAATTAATGAGAGTGCAAAAAAAATCTGGTGAAGATACATGGGTATTGGTACATACCGAAATACAAGGCCAGAAGGTAAAAGCATTTTCTCATAGATCATTTGTTTACAACTATAGAGCATTTGAGTTATATAAAAAGCCAGTTGTCAGCCTCGCAATTCTTGCGGATGATAATCCTAGCTGGCGGCCATCATGTTATTGTCGAAATATATGGGGTTGTAAAACAACGTTTCAATTTAAAACAGTAAAGTTGCTGGATTATAAAAACAAGGAAGAATTGCTTGAAAAGTCATCAAATCCTTTTGCTATTGTCGTTCAAAGCCATTTAAAATCATTAGAAACGAAGAAAAACAATGAAAAAAGGCTTCACTGGAAAATAGCACTCACAAAAGATTTATACTCGAAAGGGTTTACAACTCAGGAAGTACTGGATCTATATCATTTTATTGACTGGCTCATCGCCCTTCCCAAAGATTTAGAAAAAGAATATCATCAAGAAATCATAAAATATAAGGAGGAATCCAAAATGAGATATGTAACAACAGCAGAACGAATTGGCATCGAAAAAGGTATGATTGCAGAAGCACGTGAAATGCTCATTGCCATTTTGAAGGAAAATTTAGGTACAATCCCTGACAGTATAACAAAAATTATCAATTCCATTGACCAAAAAACAACTTTGAGAGAACTGGTTGTAAAAGCTATGAAATGTAATGACGTTAATATATTTGAAAAAAATTTAGCTTTAGCTGGCTGCTCTCCTTGATTGTTAAATATTTTCATTTTCACAATAAAACAAGGAGGTTCTTTTGAAAAGTCCTGTATATTTTATGGATTTGCGCGCCAAGGCAAACAACAACTTGATGGACAAGCTGGAAAAACTTTTAAATGCTGTGGATATATCAAGCAGTATCAAAAAAAAAGATTTAACAGCAATCAAGATTCATTTTGGCGAATATGGCAATACAGCCTATATAAGAAACAATTATGTTCGCAAAATTGTACAACAACTTAAATTTTTAGAAGCAATACCCTTCATTACTGATGCCAATACATTGTACGCTGGCACAAGAAGTGATGCGCCAACACATCTTCAAACTGCTATATGGAATGGATTTGCATTTTCAGTTGTTGAAGCCCCACTGATTATTGCCGATGGCCTTCGTGGGAAATCGGAATCGGCAGTGGAAGTAAATCTAAAGCATTGTCAATCCACCTATATAGGAAAAGAAATTGTTGAAGCCGATGCCCTTGTCAGTGTTGCTCATTTCAAGGGGCACGAACTTTCTGGTTTTGGTGGAACCATCAAGAATTTAGGTATGGGATGCGCATCCAGAAAAGGAAAATTAAAACAACATTCATCAATTAGTCCCAAAATTTCTAAAAAGAAATGTAAAACCTGTGGTGAATGCTTAAAACATTGTTCTCAGTCTGCTATCTCCATTGAAAATAAAAAAGCGACCATTGATCCAAAGAAATGCATTGGCTGTGGTGAATGTATATTAATCTGCCAGGAAAGTGCCATTCAGGTTGCATGGAATCAGGAAATCCCAGTGTTTCTGGAAACAATGGTCGAATATACAGCCGGTGTCTTAAAAGGTAAGGAGAACAAAAGTGTATATATCAATTTTATTACCGATGTTGCCCCAGCCTGTGACTGTTATCCTTATAATGATGCTGTGATTGTTAATGATATCGGTATTGTGGCATCAAAAGATCCGATTGCTATTGATCAAGCATCTGTGGATCTTGTGAACAAAGCACCTGGAAACCCGCACTCATGCTTAAAAACCGGATTGGAACCGGGTGCTGATAAGTTTAAAGCGCTTTACCCAAATGTTGATTGGCCCATTCAACTTGAGTATGCCGAAAAACTGGGAATTGGCTCCAGGGATTATGAGTTGATAATTATTGATGGTTGAGTCTAAAATTACACGATACAAAACTAACAATGATGTCATGACAAAACAACATATTTCATTGACACTATTGATTATTATAAAAACTGGATTTGTTTTTATTTCGACATAAATTCAAAAAACAATCCAACAAGTTATATTAACGATGTCTATAATAAGGAGAACATATGGACAAGTTAGAAGCCATTTTTTCGCCAAAATCAATTGCTGTTTTAGGCGCATCAACAACAAAAGGAAAGGTCGGACACGACATTTTCGCCAATATTTTACAAGGGAATTATCAGGGAACGCTCTATCCGGTTAACCCAAAAACCAAATCAGTATTATCGGTACGATCCTATCCGACAATTACTGAAATTCCTGACCAGGTTGATCTTGCCATGATAATCCTGCCACCCAAAGTGGCTTTGCATGCTGTAGAAGATTGTGCAAAAAAAGGGGTAAAAGGTATCGTCATTGTATCTGCAGGTTTTAAAGAGGTTGGCGGTGAAGGCGCTGAGATTCAGCAGCGCATTTCAGAAATATGCGCTGAATCCGGCATTCGTTTAGTTGGGCCCAATTGTCTTGGGGTAATCAATCCCTCAGCCGACGTCTCAATGAATGCCAGTTTTTCCAGAAGAATGCCCAATGCGGGTAATATTTCATTTATTTCTCAAAGTGGTGCCCTTTGTACTGCAGTTCTGGATTTTGCATCCCATCGCGGGTTTGGTTTTTCCAAGTTTATTTCCATTGGGAACAAGGCGGATGTAGATGAGTTGGATTTGTTAAAGTACTACCATAAAGATCCCAATACTGATGTTGTTATGATCTATATGGAGGAACTTCAACGAGAGGGAGCTAAATTTATTGAAGCTGTACAGGCAATGACTTCCGGAGAACATCCCACGCCTGTTTTGGCAATTAAATCCGGTCGATCCGCTGCTGGTGCAGCAGCCGCCTCCTCTCATACAGGTTCACTCGCTGGCCCAGATGCCTATTATGACGCTATTTTTGATGCAGCAGGAATTATTCGATGCAACACTGTCAATGAACTATTTGATTATGCTGAAGCCTTTGCATGCAATAAAAAGCCTACCGGTAATCGTTTAGCCATTGTCACAAATGCAGGTGGTCCTGGTATTATTGCAACCGATATGACCGTCTCATCCGGTCTTGAGCTTGCTCAATTTTCTGAAAAAACAGTGGAAGAACTTCGCAAATATCTACCCTCAACTGCAAATTTTCATAACCCTGTGGATGTTATTGGTGATGCCACACGTGATCGATATGAAAATGCTTTGGCTACAGTTATCAGTGACCAAAATGTAGATGCAGCAATGATTATCCTGACACCGCAATCCATGACTGATGCCATTGGTACGGCAGAGGCGATTGTAAAAATATCCAAACAATCCCAGAAGCCACTTGTATGCAGCTTTATGGGGACTGTTGATGTTTCTGAAGGTGTCCAAATTCTTCAAAAAAACAAGATTCCGGTTTACACATTTCCAGAAAATGCGGCGCAAGCGATGGGTAAACTTTATTTGGCCACACGATGGCTCAATCGCAAGTTACTACCACAATATCAACTGAAACATGATAAAGAACGTGCTCAACAGCTTATTGAAAAACATCATGCTGAGGGAAGAGAAACCCTTGGCGAGCTTGAAGGTGGCGAAATCTTGAAATGCTATGGATTTAATGTGCTTCCCATGGCTATTGCAACATCTGAGGATGATGCTATCAAAATAGCGAAAGATATTGGATTTCCAATAGTTATGAAAATTGTATCCCCGCAAATCTTGCATAAAACAGATGCAGGCGGTGTTAAAATCAATATTAAAGATGAAGATCAGGCTCGAAAAACATACAATGAAATCATCAATAATGCCAAAGCCTATAATGCAGAAGCTCAATTGGATGGTGTTTTGGTTCAAAAAATGGCGCCATCAGGAACAGAGGTTATCCTGGGGGTTAATCGAAATCCAAATGATTGCGGTCACTCAATCATGTTTGGTTTGGGCGGTATTTTTGTTGAACTATTTAAAGATATTGCTTTTCGACTGGCACCATTGGGAAGAAACAACGCACGTCGTATGATTCGCGGAATCAAAGGCTACCCCATGCTGAATGGTTTTCGCGGTCGCCCAATTGCAGATATTGAAGCAATTGAAAAGTTGTTGGTTAGTCTTTCTGACCTGGTTATTGATAATCCATTGATTAAAGAACTGGATATCAATCCTCTCCTCGTTCACGATAAAGGAAAAGGTGCAACAGTTGCAGATGTTGTTATGACAATCAAAGATCCGATCTCTAGCTCGTGCAACATCTAGGGAATTACTGTAGTCATGTAAAATCAAAAAAGCCGGAACTTTGTCCGGCTTTTTTGGTTGTTACGCAACCACACTTCCAAATTTTGGTGATTATGAATCTAAGGATTAATTGAGCATGGCTGAGGACTGCACGCTTGTGCAGGTCCTATGTGCTCAAGAATCTCTTTTTCTGAGTAAGTCACAATCTTTGGTTGTGTATATTTTTGTTTTTTGGTCTCTTTTTTGTTTATCGTTTGATTATCTTTATTTTCCACGTTTATTCTCCTTTTTCATTATTTTGAAAATTGGTCAGCATTTGCAGTAAATAAATGACATCCCCTACATTGACGTCTCCATCACCATTAGCATCGTAATTGATATCGTCATCTGTGTTTTCATCACCATTTCGCTTCAGGGCAGTTTTGAGAGAACAAATGAATTCATTACCTTCGCTGTCAATTTCAAACAATTGATAATAATAATCTTTTTCAGCGTCAATCTGCCCGTCTTCATATTCATATTTTTTACCGGATATAGTACTTCCTTTTGCAGTAATGAAGGGTGAAACTGTTTCATAAGGACCGTCAATAGATTCACTTCGTTTTAAAAGAAAGCCGACGACATCAACTTCTGAGCTTGTTTCCCATTGAATCAGATTCTGATCTGTTTTGGAAATAACTGAAAAACTTGAAAGTTCAATCAGTAAGTTTTCAGTCATATTAAAAGTTACTGTCTGCGCAACAGTCAATCCCTGGGCATCCTGCAGCGTCAAGGTAATTACAGATGATGTAGATGTTACTGCGCCTGATGCAGGCAGTATTGTCAGTGTCAGGGCTTTGTCTTCATCTGCATTTACAGATGTTACTGTAAACGAGGTTGAACCAGATCTGGAAACAGAGCTGCCCGTTATTGTGATATCATCCGAATCAGTCACAGTCACGTTCGCTGAGGATATGCTTACTGTTATATCACCGCCCTCAAGGTCATAGATATCAAAATAAAGATTTGGAGCAGACACAGCGCTTCCAGATGACTGAGCGACCAAATTTTTAATTTGAGGAGCGTTATTTGCCTTGTACTCTATAGTCGTGCGAGAGTTGGCATCAGTTTGGCTGGATTCATTTCCAGCAGCGTCTTTAAACAAAACATATACAGTTTTCGTGCCATAATCTTCGGTTAATGTCCACTGATGCGTGGTTGCATATGATTCCCAGGATCCGCCCACACCGTATCCTGAATTGCTGAGATACATTTCATTTGCTCCATCGGCATAAAGACTTAATGTCACCACTTGACTGTTGGTTGTCTCAGGTGCTGTGAGACTGACTTTATCGGGAGCTTTGGAATCTATATAATAAGGGCCTTTTGTTGTTGTGGCACTGACTGAACCAAAGCCTACCTTTGTTGCAATGTGAAAATAATATCCAACAGCGCTTTTTGAAGATTGTGATACCGCATCGCTAAAGTCTTCACTCTGCATTGAAGTTTTTAAAGTTGAGTCGTCTTCAAATTCTGTTATCGTATATGAACTTGAGGTATTGAATGCATAAAAATAATTGACTGATCCGGCAGAATCCCAAGACATACTAATTTTGGTTTGATTGGAATAGCCATTTAGTGTATGTGTAGTTGAAATAACATTCTGTACACTGTCTGCAGCGAATACAGACACTGCAGAGGCAAAACAGATTGTTGTCATCAATAATCCTTTGAGCATTGCTTTCATATTTATGATCTCCTTCCTTTTATTAAATTTTTGATTCATATTTCATATTGTTTATTCAACGCTTTAATTCCGATTCAATATTATTTCCGCCCGATAACCGGCCAAAAAATTTATAATATTCTGACCGGTTATACTTTGGATTTCATTCGGTTAAGGAACTGTAACGTCAACAACATTTCCGGTGCTAAATGTTGTTGTCCCGTCATAGATTGGATTAAGTTCATAGCCTGCACACACATAGTGATTTAATGAGCCATCTTTCTTCAAAAAGTGCAATACATAATTTGTATCCGCTTTTAGAGAGTTTATTTCATAGCTGCCATATTCAGAAACAAAAGCTTCGCCTTCAATTCTATAGGTCGATGCATTATACACTTTTACCTTCGTTGTTTTTGAAGCAATAGTCGTACCTCTCAACGTACCGGAAATGGTTGTCTGTGCGCCGCTGGTCAAATAAAAATCAACTGATTCAGTTTCACTGATATTCAATCCAGTACGCTCAGTTATTGGATAATCTGAAGGGTATACTGTTACGATATAATCACTTGCTGAATTGTTTTTCAATCCGCTAAATTCATATTTTCCATTAGTATCTGTTCGTGTCACTTCGTTGTTAACATTCAAAGAAGCTGATTCCAGTGACAGCAGGACACCCTCAAGCTTGGTTCCTGTCGCTGTCTGCACAACTCCATAAATGGATCCGCCTGACGACAGCTCAAAATTAACAGTATCACCGGGGGATTTATTAGATACAGATTCTTCGGCATACTCCGTATACGTATCAGGCACTGCTGTTATCACATAATCATTGGCTGATTCTAAACCATTGATTTCATATTCACCCTTATAGTTCGTGATCACATCAAATCGTTGATAATTTACTTGAGAATAAGAATAAATATGAATGGATACAGTCGCTAGAGCATTGCCATCGGAATTTTTTACTGTACCCTTGATACTTCCGGCGGCAGTATCCAAAGAAATATCCTGGTTCATGTTTGTGGTTACAACTAGAGAAACTGTTTTATTGATATAAGCTTCATCAGTTTCTACCATCATCCCATAATCATTTCCTGCTGGTACGCCATTGAATGCATATTCCCCGTCTGAGTTGGTTTCAGTCCATCTGTCAAAACCTGTTTCATCTGAGCGTAGAAAAATATCCGCATTTACTACAGGTTCATTTGATGAATTTTTAACTGTTCCAGAAACTTCGTAACCCGTTTCCAGCGTAAAATTCACTTCCATGCTTGAATCATCTATTTTGATACTTGATTCCTGGCTTTTATACGACTGTGTTCCAACAGTTTCTGCTGATAACAAGTAAGTTGAATTCCCAGGCAGCCCTTTTATTTCATATTTTCCTGAATCATCTGTTCTGTCATGGCTTTCAAGATTTTGTGTTTGTGATTCCGCAGCAACGACAACATTTTTTAATCCCTTGCCGGATGTATTGAGAACATAACCGCTGATCGTATACCCTGTTTCAATTTTGATATCAATACCCGTTTGACCATTTGACACCGGAGTTGCAAAATCAATATCGCGTGTATTGGAATATACAAATGGCGGTTCATCTTCTATGAGGGCCTGTACTACATAGTCACTGGCTGCACTTAATCCTTTAATTTCATATTGCCCATTTGCGTCTGTTTTATCAAATCCCCAGGAATATGTGCTTTCTGACCAAGCTTCTACCTCAATATCTGCAACTGCTCCGTCCTGATCTGTGATGGTTCCGGTGATAGAATTTCCTTTTTTCAAAGTAAAGTCTATGCTTTTTGATTCATTTGTATTTACCAGTGTCAGATTTTTCAAACGCGTTTTACCATCATAGAATAATGTTTCATATTCTTCTGAGTTAACCATCACCAAATAATCATCGCTGCTGATCAAACCAGTAATCGTATAGGGATATTGACAGCCGCCTGCATCAGTACAATTTGCAGAGACTAGAACCATTACTGAGTTACTGGAATCAACTGTATCTGAAAATGCATCAACCCATATTTCCTCGCCTTGCGCTGCATTTTGAGGAACTGTTATGATTCCTGCGATTTTGCCCAATTCAGTTTGAAGTGTAAGCGTGAAGTCAACTTTTGATTTATCATCGTCTTTAAGATCAACCCGTTTCGCCTCACTGATTTTGGTTTTTCCATCGTACACAATATCCGGAAAATCTGCTGAATGCAGCTGTACGATATAATCAGAGGCGGGCTTCAAGCCGGAAATGGTGTAGTCGTCCTTCGCATCGGATGTGCCTGTAACCTTTACCTCATCTCCATACTCCAGCGATTCGGAATAAGTAGAAATCCATACTATAGATCCCGCTTCCAGATTTGAAACGCTGCCCGTAATTTTTCGTCCGGGTTTGCCTAAAATCAGATCAAATCCTGTTCGATTTCCAGTGACTGACAATGATACCGGTTCATTCTCCAGAATATATTTTTCGGATATAATTTCAATTACATACTCTCCAGCAACCAAACCTGTTAATTCATAATTGGCACCATCACTATTCAGACGGCTTGCTGAAAAACAGGTTTTCCAATGGCTTTGACTTTCAGACCATGCTTCAATTTGTATGCCTGGAATTGGCTTATCTTCGTAAGTGATCTTTCCTTTTACTGAGTACAATTCAGACGGAAGCTGCAGGTTTCGATCATCTGATTCTGAAATTGGTGAAGCTGTCACTCCTTGTACAACATTATTCTCATCAAGTAAGTCGGTATATTTATACACTGTTGAGTTGACTGCGCCTTCTTTGTAATATGCCTGTCCAAATTCCGGGTCCATAATGTAGATAATGTAATCATCCGCGGCAGCATCCAAACCCACAACTTCATATCTTCCACTGGCATCAGTGGGAACATGGCCTCCTGTAGCTGTTTTACTCGACCAGACATTCACCCAAATGGTATTTAGTGCAGGATCATAGCCTAAGCCTGAAATTTCTCCTGTGATGCAATATCCTTTTTCCATGTTGAAATCAACTGTTGCATCCTCAAAGGAAAGGTCAACATAATCTGCTTCTTCTGCTGAAGTTCTGTTATCATAAAAAACAACCGGATAATCAGGTGCGTGGGCAAAAACAATATAGTCATTTGCCGGTTTTAAGCCTGTTAATGTATATTGACCTTCGGAATCAGTCATGGCTGAATGCTCAAACTGTGCTTTTTTAGACCGCGCTGTGACTTCTATGTTCTTTTTTGATCCAGAATCGACAGTAACTGTTCCTGTGATTGTCAAACCGGATTTGATTACAAAATTAATTCCAGAGTCGGGAGCTGAAACCAAATCAGCATCTTCCTCTTTATTCTTTCCATTATATGCCTGATAGGGAAAATCTTCAGGATCAATTGCCACAATATATCTGTTTTCAGATATGCCATCTGACTCAGTAAGTCCTGTAATGGTATAAAGTCCATATTCATTGGTCGTTGCATTTCCGCCCATCATGAGTCCTTCTGACCATGCACTCACAAATATATCAGCGGCCACTGCGCCATTTTCGTATGTGATTCGTCCGCTGATTGTTGCATTCCCTTCAAGAGTCATATCAATTTTTTGCGGAGAACCTTTTCTATGTGCATCAGTAATTGAAATAGACGATGCCTCGCTGTTATCCGATGTTGGCCCTTCAACTGAGTAAAAGAGTTCTGTGCCCGTTTTGTCAAACCATGCACTGAGAATATAATCCGTTCCCTCTGGTATGCCTGTCAATGTATACTCACCTGCAACGGTTGTTCTGCAACGTGACACTTCAGCATCGTCATCCGATGAATCCAACAAGGCGATTTCAACACCGGCAATACCTTCACCTGAAGTTTGTGTTATTTTTCCGACCAAAACTCCAGCATATAAAGTCAGCGCCAAGCCTTCTGTATCATCCGTCAACGTAGACAAAGGTTCATGGGTAACAGCTGGAAAATAATCTGACAATTCTGGCGGTTCAACTTTGAGATGTAAGAACTCCTCTGGAGGGAGTTTATCAAAAGTGTAATAACCTTGAGGATCAGCAGTAATTTTTTGTAATTCGATGTCACCAGGCAGAATCAGAGACACCTGACAACCGCCAATACCTTGGCCGTCCTCATCAACAATTTGACCGGTTAACAGTCTTTCTACTACTTGTATATAATTCTTTTTGATTTCAGAAATCGGACTGTATCCCTCAATATCTGCTGTAAGTGTGACAGTATAAGAACCTGTTTCCATATATGCATGAGTTATCGATTCTTCTGAGTCGGCAACAGTCATGGTATATCCGTCACCGAAATTCCATGTCCAGGTCACATCCAGCGCTTCAGCATTTTTTGTATCATTAATGAATTCTACTGTCATGGGGGCGGCTCCCTCGGTTTCATCCGGGGTATAAAAATCAACTTTAACATCATAGCTTTCAACTGTAATGGAATCAACCGCCGTGTCTTCTTCACCATCTGGAGAAATGACCAGCAGTGTAATGGGATATACACCAGGAGCCGTGTATGCAATATAAACAGTGTCGGATTCATAGCGAACTTTCGGGTCTTCGTCTTCATCATAGAACCATTGCCATTCTTCTATGTCACCCTGAGACTTGTCTTCAAATATTCCGATAAATGGCGCACTGCCTGAAGTTTCTGATAAAATATCAAATTTTGCAATGACCGCTTTGAATTCAAATGCATCTGACAATGTATCGCTGTAGCCGTCTGGATTGGTTACTGTGATATCTGTTAATTCTGGACCTTTTTCAGGTGTTTGGAATCTGATTGTATTTTCTGTTACCTGAGTGGGTGAAATCGCCTGACCAGCGATGTTAACAGTTAATCCTTCAAAAAAGTATTTACCTGTAATGGTAATACTGGTGCCGCCGCTGGTAAGCCCCATAGTTGGGAAGACATCTTCAATTTCTGGAAGAATGATATACTCAAACGCATTTATAAGTGTAAATGATTGTGTATCCGGATTGAGTATAGTGACATCAACGATTCCGGTTTCCTGAACTTCAGGCGCAAAAAATGTAATTGTTGAATCATTAACAACAGTGATATTAACCGCAGTTATGCCACCGACATAGACAACTGCACCTTCTTGAAAATTTGTTCCGATTATGACGAGGGCTTCATCTCCCTCTATGGTTCCTTTTTCAGGAGAGATTTCGGTGATTGCAGGTTCATCAAATTCAAAGTCGTATATTACTGTAGTGGATGCTGTCAGATTGCCGGGATTTGTCACCAAAATGTCTACGATACCCGGATCATTTGGCGGAACGGTGCATATTATGAGCGTATCAGTGACAGTTTTTGTCAAAGGACTTTTACCATCGATCATAATTGTTGTGAGATCTGAATCAAAATTTGTTCCAGTAATCATGAGTGTCTGGCCGCCAGAGGTATAGACAGACGTTGGAAATAAACTTGTAATTGTTGGATTCGGTAAATTATAGGTGATGTTATCGACTGCCGAATAACCATCTGGGTTGGTTACAATAATCTTGACGATCCCACCTTCATCGTTCGCCGGAATCGAACATTCAATTAGAGAATCTGAAACGACTG